>ERZ724522.243-NODE-243-length-37434-cov-5.572166_pt1 | contig 37434 bp, 67 predicted proteins | sample MGYA00376055_ERZ724522 | MGnify/ENA primary metagenome ERZ724522 (study PRJEB28724, sample SAMN07190884) | wastewater metagenome | isolation source: effluent of sewage treatment plant in Hong Hong | place: Hong Kong | collected 2016-03-17 ...
AGCGAACAACGACGAAGACCAAAAAATCACAGCAGCCGACGTCAACCGGACTTTCCCAGGAGAAGAAGAAATTGCCATCGAAGATATTCCTTTTTAGAATGGACATTGTAAAATAAATATATAGAATGGACACTGTAAAAAAATATATGAAAAAATGTAAAAACTGCCTCGTAGAAAAAGAACTCTCTGATTTTTACACACATCCACGCACAAAAGATTGACATCTATCAAGTTGTAAAGAGTGTATAAAAGATCGAGCAAGAAGCCCAGAATATAGAGAGTCAGCAAGAAAAAGAGATGCAATCAGGGAGAAAACAGAAAAAAGAAAAGAACATAAAAAAAGAAATATGAAAAAATTTAGGACAGAAAACCCAGAAAAATGGAAAGCAGAACAGAAAGTCTCAAATTTTCTCCGAAACAATAAAGACCTAAAACCAAAAGAGTCCATAATATCAGGAGAAAAAGGGATCATACACCTACACCATCCAGACTATACAAAGCCAAATGAAGTCATACCCTGTACACCAAGAGAACACAGAGCAATACACGCTGGGAAAATAGAGAAAAAAAAGGAATACATAATCACGCTCCCATTTTAAGATCACACCATGCAAATCAAAAACGTAAAAATCTCGAAGCTCAAAGGGTATCACCAGAACAACAAGCGACACCCCCAAGAGCAAATCGACGAACTCAAAAAAAGCCTCACGGCGTACGGATTTATCCAACCGATAGTCGTCGACAAAGAAAACGTCGTCATTATAGGACACGGGCGCCTCGAAGCAGCCAAGCAGCTCGCATATACCGAGGTCCCAGCAGTAACCCTCGACCAGCTCACAGAAGAGCAAGTCCGACGCCTCCGCCTTTTAGATAACCGCCTCAGCGACCTCGGAGAGTACGACATCGACAATATAATGTTTGAACTCGACGACCTCGACGACCCGGAACTCAACGCCATTTTCAAAGATATCATCCCAGAAGAGGAACTCCCAGAGGACGAGGAGTGAAGCGGAGAGAACAAAGAGGAAAAAGAGAAAGGACTCGAAGACCTCGTCATCGTAGTTACACAGCCACAGCGCGCAGCCATAGAAACCGCCATCGAAGAAGCGAAAAAAATCCCATACAGCGACGCAGAAAACAACAACCCGAACGGCAACGCCCTATATGTTATGGCCGCCCATTTTATAACCTCTCAAAAGAAGTAGTATGGACCAATTTATTTGACTCATAAAAAAACCCGCAAAAGTCAGCACAGTCGACAGCAAAAAGCTCGACAAAATTTTCTGAAAAATCACAATCACAAACCCATAATATGAGCGCAAAAGAACTCATAGTCAAGGTCATAGACAGCAAGACTGCCAACGAATACGTCAAAAAAAACCACTATTCAGGAAAGGTCGTCAACAATAGCACGCTGCATTTCGGCGTATTTTACCACGGAGTCCTCGGAGGAGTTATGTCATACGGAAACAGCACGACAAAGGAATTTATGCTCGGCCTCGTAAAGGACACAAAATGGAACGGATTTATTGAACTCAACCGCATGGCGTTTTCCGATTTTCTCCCCAAGAACTCAGAAAGCCGCGCCCTCGCCATAAGTTTCAAGCTCATCCGCAAGAACGCCCCACACATAAAATGGATCATAAGTTTTGCCGACGCTACCCAATGCGGCGACGGGACAATCTACCGAGCGAGCGGATTTCTCCTCACCGGCATCAAGAAAAACACGTCCATGGTACAGCTCCCAGACGGAACAGTCACACACAAAATGAACTTTTCCGCAAGTTGCAGCCGCGCCATAGCCCAGAAATGGAACCCGAGCGGCAAACCAGCAAGCCAAGCCATAAAGGAATGCGGAGCCAAGAGAATAGAGGGCTTTCAAATCCGATACATAAAGTTTCTCAACACCGAGGATGAAAAGGACCTCAACGTCCCGGTCCTTCCGTACAGCGAAATCGAACGCCTCGGCGCGAGAATGTACAAAGGAAAAAGAATTGACAACAACCCCGGAACGGATACAATCTCTGCGCGTGGATCGCATACAGTAGTGCGCGGCATTTCCAATGCCGAGGCGGCGGCTCATACCGACCTCCATGCTCCATCAGAACCAACCAACTCCGGGGAATAAAATCCACAGGAGTTTTTTATTTTTTATTTTTACAAATTATGCGCCGACGAAAAAAGCTCAACCTCGACAAAATCACCCCAGAACTAGCATCAGAGGAATTTGCCAGAATCCTCCAAAAGAAGGTCAACCTCTGCTCCTCAGATATACAGCGCCACGCCATGCAACCCTTCATCCACTCACCACTCTCAAGGGAGACACAGTATCGCCTCGCCCTCAGAATAGCAGAGATCGCATACTCCGACGCAGTAAACGCAATCGACGTATTTTTTCTCAACAACTGACCGAAAGCAATGGACATTTAACATTTTTCTGACAAATTATGCACACACAAGGAAAATCCTGCTCAAAATGCGGTGAATACAAACCATATACAGAGTTTCACAAGGATAAATACCAGCCCTCATGATATACTTGTGCCTGTAAAATTTGCAATAACACGCAGCACCAAGAAAGAAGAAAAAGAACAAACTGCGCAGAGGATAAGAAATGGAGGGAAAAAAATAGAGAAAAGGTCCTCGAATACAATAAAAAACAAAATAGACTCAGGCTCAAAAATGAGACACCAGAATGAAGGGAGAAAAGACTTGCATATCAACGACCATGGTATCGGGAATGGTATAAAAAAAATAGAGATAAAATCCTCGAAAAAAGAAGGAAAATGAAGGAGGAATTAAAAAATAATCAATAATTTATGCACAAAATAGAATACGCACACCCGGCAGACCTCCAACCATACGAGGTCAACAACAAGCGCCACAGCGAAGAGCAGATACAGAAAATCGCCGACAGCATACGCGAGTTCGGATTTACGCAACCGATAGTCGTCGGGAAGTTCGACGTCATAATCATCGGACATGGACGACACGCCGCAGCCCAGAAGCTCGGACTCGGTACAGTACCAATCATCCGCCTCGATATACCAGAGAAGGACGAACGAAAGCTCCGCCTCCTCGATAACAAGCTCGGCGACATGGGCGAGTACGACAACGAGGCAATCCTCGCAGAACTCGAAGACCTCAAGAATGAAGACCTTTGGAAGTTATTTTCCACCCTCCTCTGAGGAAAAGACGGAGAGTTCGGAGACCTCGACGACCAATTCGAGCTCAGCGACGAAGATCGCGCAGAAACCGGCAATATGACTTTTATCGTCAGCAGCTCCCAGAAGGAAACCATCAACCACGCTCTCAACCTCGCAAACACGCAACTCGCCAAAGAAGGAATCCAAACAAAAGAGAACGGAACCGCCGCCGAACTCATAGCAAAAACATTTCTCAAAGCCTCATTATAATCCAGTTATGAACATACCACTCACACCAGAGGAGCAAGCAGCCCTCGACCTGAGAAAACGCCTATGACTTCCAGCACTCAGAGAGGACGCCTGGAAGTACGCAGCAATAGAACGCAACAACCCAAACAAAAACATCGACACACGAAAAAGGTTCCAGGTCAGAATCGTATCACTTATCAAATAGAATATGCCACGAATAAAACTCAGCGACCGCCCGCAAATCATCATCCACGCCAAAAAGCTCAAGGAAATCGCCGAAGAGGAGGGTGTGCCATACCGAACAGCCCAGAGACGAAAAGACCGATACGCCAAGGTCATCGTCCATTTTTCCGAGAACAGTTTGCGCAAGAACGACCTCGGCAAAGCACGCACGCAAACCCGATACCTCGACAGCAAGACCACGGAACTCCTCAGAGCGTCCGGGCTTTTTATCCACTAATCTCGAAGCCGTATGCCAGCACCAACGAAAACAATCTCCATCGCGGAAGCTAGGGCGCTCGCAGAAAAAGCAAAGCAGCAGAAGGAAAACCCGCCACCACCACCAGAAGAGAACGTCCCAAGCATAGACCCACCAAAGGAGATCATGGAACAAGAAGAACAAGAACTCCTCAGGAAATACGACGAGAAGGACCAACAAGAAGAAGACCCGGACGAAGTAGCAACCAAGAAGGTCAAAGAAGCAAACGCCATACAGAACAGCAAAACGAAAACCCAAAAGCTCGCAGAAATGCCCTCACGCGCAAACCGAGAGAGAACCTCACACGGGAAGAAAGGAAAAACACGACCCTGCGAATTATGCAAGAAGCCACACGAGTTTGGAGACCCACGGAGCAAATACTGCCCAATTTGCGCGAAAATAGTATCAGCGCAAGCATCTTTGGAGGGGGCATGACGCCCAGAACTCAAACAAAAAGAAGTCGAAGAAAAATTGCGTCCATTTTTACGAATCGGCCTCAACCTCAAAGAAGCCTGCCTGGAAGCGGAAATCGGATATAGTACAGTCCAGGAGAAGAAACGGGAATGGATAGGTTTTGCAGATTTTATAGAACGCCACCAGAATTACGCCATAATAAAAGCAAAGCGAAATATCTTCGAAATAAACTCTGGCGGGAAGGAAAACATATATGGGCCAAAAGAAATCGCCCGCACAAGCCGCTGGCTCCTCGAACGTAGACGACCCAACGAATACGGACCAAGAGTCAATCTCGGAGGAGCCGTCACCACAGTCGAACTCGATACAACGAAAAAAGCCCTCATGGGCGCTTTACTCGCCGCAACAATATGACAACTCGAACAACCAGACACAGAGGACAACGACGAGGACGACCCACAGACGTAGCCCAAAGCGTACTGAACGCCGCCCTCGAACTCGTAATGACGGACCGAGATTTTCGCGTCCAATACTTCGAACATAATTTCGAGGCCTTTTTTGACTACCATTTCGGCTGGGAGAACAAAGCCGACTTCCACAAAGTATGGGCGCGCGACCTTATGAGCCGCGACAACCTCATCTGGGAAGGATTCAGAGGATCACGCAAGACGACAGAGGTCCGCGGATACGTTTGCCACTGTATTATATACCGAACAGAGCCGTATATAGTAGTCCAATCGTACGAAGGAAAGCTCTCCGGAGAATGGGTGCGCAACGTAGCAAAAATGCTCATGACCGAGAGTATCATAGACGACTATGGCATGATTTTCCCGCTCGAGATAAAACGAGAGGAACTCGCAAAAAAGAGCGTCAACAACTTTGAAGCCACAACCGGGGTCAAAATAGAAAGCCGCTCGACCGGAGAAATCACCCGAGGTGCCAACGACTACAATATCAAAGAGGGAAGCAGCCGACCAACCCTCCTCATCCTCGACGATATCGACACCACGGACAGCGTAAAAAACCCGCTCATAATAGAGCAGAACATGGAGAAGCTCAACGGGGAAACAATAGGGTCCCTCGACCAATTCCGCCGCCGAATTATATTCCTCGGCAATACCATCGCCGACGACGGAATCCTCCCAAGGTTCAAAGCAATGCACGCAGGAAAAAAGAACTGGCGCATCCGCTGGCAACCCCTTATATACCCAGACGGCCGCAACGCCTGGCCGGAAGTATTCACAGAAGAAATCGTCAAAGCACTCATGGACGAAGGACCAATCGCATTCGGCCAAAACTACAAGCTCGAACCACGACGAAACGGCGACAGCATTATCCCACGCAGTAGTATCAAGTTTGCCAAGTACGTCCCAAGCCACGGAAGCGCGCGGATCATATTCGGTATCGACCCAGCTTTCAGCGAAAAGACGAACACAGACTCAATGGCCCTCAGTATATGCACCCACATAGGAGACCAGCGCTATATTATGAAGGTCATAGAGTTCAAAGGCAAGGAGAAGAACGAAGAGAAGTTTTGCAACCACGTCGAGCAGCTATATCACAACCTCGGCTGCTCCATCATACGCATAGAGAGCAACAACGGCGGACAAGTACTCGCAAGCCTCCTCAAGAAGCGAGGCCTCGCAGTAGAGGTCCTCACAGCCAGCAAGGACAAGGAAACACGCCTCCTCGAGCAAGAAGGACGATTTGCCCGCGGCGAAGTATACTTCCTCCCCGGTACAGAAGACGCCCAAGAGCAGCTCATCAAATTTCCGAACGTAAAGCACGACGACATGGTGGACGCCATAGTATACAGCCTCGGAGGCGGAATGGTATATTTTACCGGAGTCATAGAATAAAACTTTGATTTTTTAGGAAAAAAAGTATAATTTACGCAAGAAAAATCCCGCGTTTTACCAACTAAACCGACCAATTATGAAAATCCTCGGCTTTGACATCACTTTCCCAGGAGAGAAAAAGGACGTACTGACGGCCGGGTACTCTACCCAATACGCGAACTCACAAGCCAATATCCTATTTGACGGGAAGGAGATTGCCAGGAATTTCCGAACGTACGGTATAATGTACCGAATCAATCCAGATATACGCCGCTGCGTAGTAGAAATCCAGCAAACCTCAGGAAAGGCAGGATATACACTCAAAAAGCAACTCAAGACAGACGGAAAAGAAAAAGAGATCACAAACGAACAATTTGAAGCAGCCCTCCAACGCTCGGGGGGTTTTCGACAATTAAAGAACGACCTCATCATGAACCTCAGCATATTCGCCAACGGGTTCATCAGAAAGCACCTCAACGCGCGCAAACAGCCGATCAAGTACAGTATCCTCGACAGCCGATATGTCACCATCTTTACGGATAGCGACCTCAACGTCCTTCGCTACCAATACCAACCACCGGTCCTCAAAGGAAAAATCGAACCATTCCTCCCGGAGGAGATTATCCACGTCCGAGAGAACAGAGACCCAGACAACCCACTCTATGGAATAAGCATCCTCGAAGCCCTCGTCCTCGACGTAATGGGAGACGAAGAAGCAGGACAAAGCAATTATCATTTTTTCGTAAACGATAACATCCCGAGCGCCGTATATGTACTCCGCGAAGGAATGGACGCAAAGGAGCAAGAGCGACAAATGAAGATCATAGGAGACGGACTCAAAGGAGGACACAACAAGCACAAGTCCATCGTATCAAGCGCAGTCGCAGACGTAAAGCCAATCCGCCAGAACCACAACGACATGGCGTTCAAAGAACAGCGCAAGTTCACGACCGAGCGAATATGCGCGGCAATGGGGGTCCCGAGAACAATCCTCGGGTACGTCGAAGACGTCAACCACAGCAATGGAGAGAGCCAATACGAGAAGTTCATCGAAAATACCATCCGCCCATGGGAGAGAATCCTCGAAGAAGTTTTCACACAGCTTGCCAAGGCATTCGACGAAACGCTCATTTTTACCATCAACGACGAGCATATCGACGACCTCGAACAGCGCAGCAAGCTCGCAGTCCAGAACGTCACAAACGGGCTCTGGACACGAAACGAGGCGAGAGACTACCTCGGATATGATAAGCTCAACGAGGAACTCATGGACGAGATTTTCGTCACTACCAACCAAACGCCAATCGTATTTGCCGGAGAGCAGCCAACACCTCAAGGAACACCAACGGACCCAAACGACCCAAACGCACAGGTCCCACCAGAGGAAAAGCCCGTCAAAGTAAAAATAACACACGTAAATTCTCATGGATAAAGAACTCATAAAACTCAAACGCGGAGAGACTTTGCAGATAGATGTGGAAGGAAAAACCATCGAAATCCAGCAAGAAAACACCCCAGAGCAAACGGACCACACGTCCAAAGCCCTCGGGGGTTTTATGGCTAAAATAGCAGAAATCCTCCCAGAACTCAAAGGAGAGAAGGGCGACAATGGAGAGAAGGGCGACAAAGGAGAAGACGGAAAGGACGGAAAAGACGGACGCGACGGGAAGGACTGAGAGAACGGAAAAGACGGACGCGACGGGATAGACGGCAAGGACGGGAAGGACGGAAAAGATTGACTCAATGGCAAGGACGGGAAGGACGGAAAAGACGGAGAGCGCGGACCACGCGGACAGGAATGACAGCCAGGAATAGCAGTCATAGGCCCAGCCGGGATGAGCGCGTACGAAATAGCAGTCGCAAACGGATTCACAGGAACCGAGCAAGAGTGGCTCGACAGCCTCAACGGAACAGGATGACCATGAAGCCAAGACGCGGCAGATATACAATACAATAATTTGACAAGCGGGCTCGCCGCGGATACAATACAAGAAGGAATAGACGAACTCGCCTCACTATTAGACGCCAACTTCAATAATTATTATACAAAAACAGAAATAGACAATATGACGGTCGACGGCGGTACTTTTTAGCTTTTTTTTATATGTCCAACAAGATCCTCGTCAAACGCGGGCTTCAGGCCAACCTCCCAACTTCGGGACTGACTATTGGTGAACCATACTTCGCAACCGATACGAAGAAATTTTACATCGCCGACTCAGCAACCACCATGGTGGAATACGCACGAGTCGCATCGCTCGGTACAGCAGCTGCTGCAAATACAGGAACAGGATCATGAAACGTCCCAATCCTAGACGGAAGTGGCAAGCTATCAACATCAGTACTCCCAGCGCTCTCAATTACTTCGACCTTTGTAGTCGCGAACGAAGCCGCACAGCTTGCCCTCTCAGCACAAGAAGGAGATGTCGCGATCAGAACCGACGAGTCAAAGACCTACATCCACAACGGAGGAAGCGCAGGAACCATGGCAGACTGGACCCTCCTCGCAACGCCAACCGGATGAGTAACATCTGTGAACGGGCAAAGCGGAGTCGTCACACTTACGACCGCAGACATAGCAGACTCCGCAGATAAAAGATACGTAACAGACGCGGAAAAAACAAAACTCTCGAATACGAGCGGAACGAATACATGAGACGAAACAGCCTCAACGATCCGTACAAAAATAGGAGCAGCCTCAGGATCAAATGATTGATACCTTTCCCAAGCAGACTGGACAACATTCAATAATAAGCTAGACGGGAACTCAACTATAGACGGAGGAACTTTCTAAATTATGGCAAACCCAATAAGAGTCAGACGATCCATCTCGACCGGAGCAGTCCCAGCAGCGGGAGTTCTTACTCTAGCGGGTGAGCTCTTTGTCAACACAGCAGACGGGAGAATGTTCGTCTCAAAATGAGATGGAAGCTATTTCGAGCTTACCCCAAACGTGAGAGTCTCCTCGACTAATACAGCATCATCAATCACCCCAAACGCGGCACTTTATAACCAGTATAATATCACCGCACTTGCAACGGGGCTGACAATAAACGCCCCAACAAACTCGACCGACGGGGCTATTTTGAGAATATCTATAAAAGACAACGGAAGTACACAGGCTATATCATGGAACTCAGCATTTGTGAACGTAGGAGGGGGAACCCTCGACACATCAACCACAGCAGGAAAAGTCCACCATTATTGATTTATATACTCACTTGCCCGTACACGCTGGGAGCTAGTCGCTAAAACAATAGAAGCATAATATGTCAGCAGCCTATAAAGCATCTTGAACTTTTACAGCATGAACATGAGAGATCACGCCACCATACCCGACCGCCTGAAATGCTCCAGTCGCCGGAGATATTGCAATCCTAGTATGCGAGAGCGAAAACCAAGCGATTTCCCTCACTACAGCAAATGGATTCGTCGAGCTCGGAGCTCAAGCGAATAAAGCAGCAGGGACAGCGGCGACATCCCCAGCGTCTCGAATGGCAGTGTACTGGAAAAGGTGTGTCGGTGGCGATGCGAACCCAGTCGTCGCCGACTCTGGAGACCATACGACATGACGAATTCACCTCTTTTCAGGTGTGAGAACAAATGGCAATCCCTGGGACGTTTTCTCCGAAGGAAATGACTCGGCGGCAAACGATACGAGTGGAGTCATCCCATGACTGACAACGACAGTCGATAATGCTCTTATAATCTCACTCATATCGAGCTCGAATAATGCCACGTCAACAACTAACTTTTCGGCATGGACAAACTCCTCACTCGCGAGCATCACAGAGTATTCAGATAATACCAATACGGCAGGTCTCGGATGAGGACATTGAATGGCGGCAGGAATCAAGACGACGGCAGGTGCGGTGAATAATACGACCGTAACTCTCGGTGTAACCTCTTTCAAGGGGACGATGATGATTGCTCTTGCCCCAGAACTTTCTCCGACAATCACAGCCGATTCACCAGCCGACTGAGCGTCGACATCAGATACAACACCCGATTTCCTCTTCACATGAACAGACGGAAATGGAGATACGCTCGAATATCAAATCCAAATCGACACCGTCAATACTTTTGATTCTCAGGGAGCAATCCCTTCTTTGATTTCTCAAACATCAGGAGTAAATATCAACGCAGTCACTACACCCGCGATCAATACGACCGGCGCGAGTCTACTTATTGTCTCATTCGCCTGCGACTCTACATCGAACCCCACTCCGACCGACTCGGCAGGAAATACATGGACACAGCTCACGACATACACCTACGGATCGGTCGAAATAAATCTGTTTTACTGTCTCAATCCAACAACGAGCGCGTCTCATACGGTGACATGATGAACCACAGGAGCCGCGAACGCTCTCGCATTCTCCGCGTGGTCATGAGTCACCTGATTTACCGCAGTAAACGGAGCCGGAGTATCGACGACAACCATACAACCATGAAGCGTCACGCCGACCGGATGATCAAATCTCGTATTCACCGCGCTCGCGCTCAACGGAACTGGTTCCCCGGTGACGATAGACTCAGGATTTACAGAGATACAGGAGCAGGATTTTTGATCTGGAAATAACTATGGACTCGTCACAGCATATAAGATCCAAGGCACCACACCCGTAAATCCTACATGGACACGAACAAACACCACCCCGAGTGCCGCCGTGATAGCAGCGTTCTCAGCATGAGGACCACTTATCGATAAAAATTCAATCAGTGATTCTTGATTTTCCGCATGACACCCATTTGCTTCAGGAGCTCAGGTGACTTATACCGCAAGCCTCACGACGAATACGACATATTATTGGAGAGTTCGAACCAAAGACCCGAGCGGCTCGAATACATGGAGTGCATGGAGTACAACACGCTCAGTTATAGAAACAGGGAATACGGCACCTGAATTCGATTCTAAATTTTTTATTTGCATGTAACATGAAAAATATAATTTTATACATCCTCGAAATACTCGGATTTTGCCAACATAAAAGAACGCGATCCGAAGGATATCACAAAAAATATTGCAAAGACTGCAAAAAATATATTTCATTTTAACATAAAGTATGGACCGAAAAGAATTTGACGCCCTCGAAATAGAGGCAAACGCAGAACTCCCAAGGCATATCGCAAACCATCAGGCCGCCCTCCATAAAGCGAGGGTGCGCCAGATAGTAGAGAAGGAGCAGCTCAGCGAACTCGAACCAGGACAAGCGCCAGTATATACGCAATATATAGGCGTCCACGAATACCTCAACAATATAGGTTTTTAGATATGGAACTCCGGGAAGCATACTGCAACACAGAAATCGACCTCCTCGAACGGGAGACAAAAAAGGCAATCGAACGAATTATGATCACACCAGGGGTCCAATCGCCCGAGTATATACCGAAGTTCAACGCCATCATGGACAACTATCGCCTCAGATACGCAGCACTCCAAGCACTCAAGCCAACACCCTATGACAACCAAACGCGAACGATACATCCGCAACCAGGAGACGACCAAGACACGCGCCATATATAAGATTTTCCAATCCCAAAAGGCGCGTTTTATCGAACGCCTCAACAAGAGAGAGGACACCGCAAAGCGACTGGAACTCAAATTCAACTCCGACGACCTCATCGACCCATTTCTCGACGAAATAGCACCAGACGTCCCAGAGTACCTCCTCACAGTTTTGCCGACGATTATGAACGAGGCAGCCAAGGAGACAATCAAGAGATACAAAGACCTCCTCCCGGAAGGATACGCCCTCAGCTTTGATATAGAGACAGCACCGGCCGCGAAATACCTCGCAGACCTCGAAGACCTTATGCTCAGCCAAGCAGACGGAAGTATCCTCAAAACCACCAGAGACGAGCTGCGAAGGATTATGGAACGAGGTGTCGAACAGGGGCAATCATACGGACAGATTGCCAAGGATATCCAAGCAGAGGACCCGTGGGTCTTTAGCAAGACACGCGCCGAACTCATAGCCGTAAACGAAATCGGGCGAGCATACGGCTGGGCGAACCACGAACCAGCAATCGAGCTGCAACGCGAAGGATACGTCCTCGAGAAATACTGGACAACCAGCCACGACGACAAAGTCCGCAAACGACACAAAGCAAACGAAGCAGCCGGCTGGATACCATTATCCCAGCAATTCCCAGGAACCGGCGACCAATTCGCACCAAGTACCAACGAAATCCGCTGCCGCTGCACGAGTACCCACAGGATCACCGGAATAGACGACGGGAAACAAATTCACCCAATACCGAAGGGAATGTCAGCCATAGACATCAAGAAAAAACATTTTGATTTTTTAGGAAAAAAAGTATAATTCACGACAAATCCCCGACATTTTACCCAATAAAGCCATAAAATTATGCGCAAAACACCATATATCGGTATCTCACGCAAGGACGCACCACAAGCGAAAACATACAGCTTTCAAATGCGATTCCTCGAAGTGAAGGCCATTGACGGAGGGGCGAAAATTCGCATCAAAGGATTTGCAAGCACACCAGAGGTGGACCGGTACGACGATATCGTCAACCCAGGCGCATTCGCAAACGCAATGACCAAGTATATGGCAAACCCAGTCGTCCTCCTCGGACACGACCCAAACAAGGTCCTCGGGCAAGTTGTAGAATACAACCTCAGCGCACAAGGGCTCGAAGTTACAGCAGAACTCAACAACGACATCGACAATACTTTCCATAACATTATGGAGAAGAACCTCAGAGGGTTCTCGATAGGATACCGCTGCCTCGCTGCAAACTACAAAGAGGAAGGAAACCGAGAGATCAGAGAAATCATGGAACTCGACCTCGTAGAAATATCAGTCGTAAGCACACCAGCAAACCCAGGCTCACTCTTCACCATGGCAAAGAGCTTCAAGCTCGCCCTCGGAGAAATGGAGCTCAAGAAATCAGAAGGATGCGGAGACGAAGACGACGACGAAGAAGAGAAGAAGAAAAAAGAGAAAGCAGCAGAAGGAGAAGGAAAAGAAGGAGAACACGAAGAAAAAGAAGGCGAAGGAGAAGGCGGAGAGCCACCAATCGAACAACCAAAGACCGGAGAGGAAGGTGACGGAGGTGAAACCCCTCCACCCCCAGCGGACGACTCCGGCGAAGGAAAAACCACACCCGTGAAAGGCGAGTGAGAAGACGTCGGAGAACCTCCAAAAGGGTTCACAGCCGAAGAGGCGAAATCCCTCATCGACGAAGCCATCGCGGCAGCAATCGAACCGCTCCAATCCAAGAACACAGAACTCGAAGAGGAAATCAAAAGCCTCAAAGAAGCTCTGGCGAACAAGGACCAAGAGCAAAAAGATTTTCTCGAGGCATACGGAACACACTTCCGAGAGTTCAAAAGACTCGAAGAAGACTTCCTCAGTATAGAGGTCCGGCCAGGCGGAACAGTAGCACGCCCAAGACAAGAGTCGAAAGGCCTCCATGTTACAGACGCCATGCTCCTCGCAAACCTCGGAAGATAGCACCAGACATTTATATCCTCTCACTTTACAATTATGCAAACTTTCGCACAATTCAAAGAAGCCTCCCTCAAGAACGGAGCAACCCTCGTGACCGACGGCCTCAAGGAAACAAAAGGTCTCGCAGACGCAATCTCTATGGAGATGAAATCAGCAGGACGCTCAGAAGCAGAGTATGACATCCAAAAGAACCTTGAGCATAAAGCAGCAATGCTCGAAACAAAGGCAAACGAGATCATGCACACATCCAACACAGGATTTGGTGCCGAACTCGTACCAGGAGCAGTCCTCATGACAGACTTCCTCGACCTTATCCCAAGCGCGAGCGACACTATGTCATTTTTCCGCGAAGGATACCACGGAAAGAACCTCAACCTCATCCAAGAAGTATCAGTCCTCGGAGAACTCCCACTCCACCAGCTCAAGGGAGAGCAAACAACCGGCGCCCTCGCATTTGCACAAGGCAAAGGAAAGCTCCCAACAAAGAAGGTCACAATCACTCAGAAACAACGCTTTTTCTCTGTGGACATTTCCGAGTACGAGCAGCAATTTGCAATCCTCGACGTAGTTGCAATCGTAAAGCGCAAGCTCGCAGCATCAGCAGCGAACACACAAGTATCAGACATTATCAATGGAGATACTGCAACCGGCGAAAATACGAACATCAACCTCATCGACGGAACACCAGCAGGAACTGAGTCGTATCTTGCAGCAAACGGACTCTATAAGAAGTCTATCGGAGACTCGACAAACATCGACGCAGGAACCCTCGCATTTGCGGACGCTCTCACTCTCCTTAAATCCCTCGGATTCAACGGATCAGACAAGAGCAACCTCATCTGGCTCAACTCTCTCTATGCAGAAATCGGATGGCTCGGAGTCGACGAGTACGCTCGCCAATACTACAACGGAATCAGCTCAACGGCTATCACCGGAAAACTCCCAGCAATCCTCGGAATTGCAAATAAATCAGAGAGATGGCTCGGAGAGGCAAACGCTGCCGGAAAAGTATCAGGAACAGGATCAAACAACACCAAGGGACGTACAATCGTCGCTCACAAGGCGGCCGTTCAATGGGGAAGTAACGGAGACTACTACATGGAAATCTACCGCGTTCCAGGTTCAGGATACCAGGTCATCGGTTGGTATTTTATGGGTCACGCAATCGCAGGAAACGCAGAAATCGGCGCTCCAACAGTTGCATCACTCTACAACATCAGCTAATCGGAATGAAGCTCAGAGGGCGGGAGGATACTCCCTCCTGCTCTCAAAGTTTTATTTCTTATCCCTAAAACACTATGCCACTATTTCAATATATCGGCGAAGGTCACACCCTTATCCAGACGAAGAAATACTCCCGCGAGAAAGTAAAAGTCGCGTACGGGGAAATCGTCGAAATCGAAGAAGGAGTCCACTCAGCAAGCCGAATCATCATGGCCGGATTCCAACTCGTAGAAGAAGGAGCCGAAGCAGCCATCGACGCAGTAGTCGACGGAGTAAAAGACGTCGCAGAGGTCGTCACAGAGACAGACATCGACGGAGACGGGAAAATCGCAGACGGAGAAAAAAGCGAAGACCCAGCACCAGAGACTCCATCAGTCGAGGTCACAACCGAAGTCGTAGACGACGGAAGCAAGGACATCACCCTCGAAGTAACGACAGAAGAGCCAAAAACAGACGGCTCAGAAGGTACAGACATCGGAGCGGAATCAAACGCAGCTGCACCAACCCAAACGACAGAAGAAGCTCCAAAAAAGGCAGCTCCACCAGCAAAGAAAAAGTAACATCACATAATCTATGGCGACAAGATACCTCGACAAGGCGGAACTCAAACTCCTCCTCGACATCAGCGGAACGGGACAAGATACCCTCCTCGACGCCATAATCGAGAGCGCCGAGAGTATCTTTGACACCCTCATCGCGCAACCAAGCGGCCTCATATCCTCCTCTCATACGGAGGATTTTGCCGTAAACGACACGAGCAAGCCCTGGACGGATAGGAACAGGGTTTTTGAGCTCGGAGCGTACAAACCGACAGCCGTCACGACGATCAACGGAGTATCAGCCGGAACAATAGACGTCGACTATATCCTCGACGGACAACGCCTTGAGTTCAAGGATACAAAAGAAGGGCCAACCGCTTTCCCGTACCGGTTTCGCATAGTATATACGGCGGGAATAGTAGCAGAAAACCTCGCAGCAGTACCAACCGACATCAAGACAGCCATCAAGACCCTCGCAAGCGCTATATATGCCACCAGAAAGGCATCAGGAGTCGCGAGCTTCAAGCAAGACCTCCTCTCAATAAATTACAAGGACACAAACGTCCTCGATACGATACTCGACCCAGCGGAGAAAAACACAGTACAGCTCATCGCCCAGAAGTACACAGTCCATAATACAATCATCGGATAGTATGCTCCCAACCACAAACCGAATCATCAGCGTAAAATCACTCACAGGGACCGGAAAAAGGACGTACACGACGACAATTTCCGGGCTTTCTGTATATATCAACCAGAACGGCGAAGAACTCGGCGAAGGATACGACAACGAAGGCTCATTTTTCGCACATAGAATGCTCACCGACGGAACCCACACGGCAATCAATATCGGCGACAGAGTAACGAGCGACGACGGCAAGCAATACGACGTCCGAGGAAAAGCAGTATACGACGACCTCACGGGAATCCACCACCAGTATCTCCTCGTCGAGGGGTACGAATAACACACCCGAAATATGAAAATCAAGATCACCGCAAAGGTCAACGTCGACCTCAAGAAACTCGACATCGGAAAAATCAATCAAATCTGACTTGTAAACGCCACACAGCGCCTCGTCAAGATAGCCAGGGAGAACGCCCCGTATGAAACAGGAACCCTCAAGAAATCCATCGGAACACAACCAGGAGCCATCACACGGAATACAAAGCAAGCAAGACTCGGACCACGAAAAGTCGTATACGCCGTCCGCCGCGAATACGAGAACAAGAAGAACCCTCACAAAAAATTCTATATGGAGCGCACAGCCAAAGTCGCTCAAAATATAGTACAAGAGGAGTTCCAGCACGCCGCGGAAATCGTAGCATCTAACGTATAAAAAATGAGTTTTTACAGCATAGGGAACGCCCTCAAAACCATCCTCGACACAGTAAAGGCCGGAAGCAGCATCCTTGCCGATGTTATGAACTATGACGCACCAGACGCCGACACCGGGTATCCATACGCCTGCGTCGTGCTAAAAGAGGGAGACGAAGAAGTCCTGGACACCTTCAACAACGCCGCCTCGTACCGCTTTTATATCCGTGCCGTAGACGTCAACAAAGACAAGGCCAATATGGAGCAAACAATGCGACAGCTCTGCGATGAAATCATGGCGGAGCTGCGCAAGGCGGGACACCAAACACTCGGCGGAATAGTAGACAGGGTCCAACCATTCAAGATCAGCTGGGGCTGGCAAACTCAACAAGATATCCCCTCACGTTTTTTCGAAATAGAAATCGAGGTCATGAAGGACGTATCGACGCAGTAAAATTTTGCAAAAAAGCAAAAAGCCCATATAATACCCGTATGCAATTTATCCATTAACAACCGGATTATGGCAAGAAAAGCACCAACAACCGAGGAAACAGCAGCACCAGCGCTCACACCATACGCATTCCCAGAGTACAGAGTGACAATCGAAGCAGCAGGCCTCGAAGAAGCGAACGCGCAACTCAAAGAAACTCTCGACAAATAACTTTTTATCTTTATAAACTTTTCCACCTATGGCAAAAGAAATCGGACGTCTAAATTCCTTCGCGCTCGGAAAGGAAACGACATCAGGAACCCCCGTCGCAGTTACGACATGGGTACCATTTGAGAGCGCAAACCTCAAGCCAATCACGGAAGTTATAAAAGACGAAAGCGGATTTGGCACAATCTCATCACCAGCAGACGCGCACGTCGTAAAGCAATCGAGCGAGTTCACAGCAAAGGGAATCGTCCGACCAACGACATTCGGGCATATCCTCCTTGCAACACTCGGACAAGTAGCAGCTCCGGCACTCCAAGAAACTGGCGTATATAAGCACGCTTTCACAGTAAAGAACGACAACAACCACCCGGCATATACAATCGTCCGAGATAATCAGACGCAAGAAGAGCAATCATCATACAATATGGTGGACAGCCTCACACTCACCGGAGAGGCCGCTCAATACCTCCGCTATGACGTAAAAATCAAAGGACGGAAGGTCACAACAACCACAGGAAACACCCCTGCATATACGGCAACTGGAGAAACTCCATTCCTTGTATCAAAGGCATCAATCAAGTTTGCAACCAACGTCGCAGGTCTCTCAGGAGCATCTCGAACAGCCGTTCAGAACTTCAAGCTCACCATCGACAAGAACCTCGAACAGATTTTCTCAACGAGTACAGACGGAACGGAAGTCGTAGACTTTGCCACACAGCACAACAAGAACATGGCAATCAAAGGAGACTTTGAGATCGTATACGACAATGAAACGTATAAAACACTCGCTCTCGCCGGAACACTTCAAGCCGTAGAAATTATGCTCGAAGGCCGCACACTCATAGGAGCGACAAAGTACGAGAACATCACAATCCAGCTCGCATCAGTAGTACTCGAAGACTGGGGGAAGAGCGACGACAACGACGAAATCGTCACACAATCATTCGGATTTACGGCACTCTATAAGCTCGCAGAAACAAAGCAGATCACAATCGACCTCACAAACGCTCGAAATACTGCATACTAAAAACTTTTATTTCTTTCATACACACCGCCTATGGCAACAACTATCCACCTCGACTCCATAAATAAGGACGTCACACTCAATCAGTATACTCGAAAAATATCACGCGCAGTACAAGAAAAACTCCTCGAAGGCGTACTCGTAAAAGCAGGAATTGAAGGAACACAGGAAACAACCATCCCAGCAATCAACGCAGACCGCTCCGAAGAACTCGCCGTCAAGCTCGTATCAGGACTCAGCGAAGAAGAAATGGACAACCTAAGCGTCGAAGACTACCAGACACTCAAAACAGCCGTACAAGAAATGACGGCAGGAAAAAAAAAGGGAGAATAACCGGATCATAAAAGCGGTCCGAAAATATCTCTCCGGAAGCAGGGAATGACCAGCACCCCAGGAATACGCCGAGTATATACTTATGACACAGCTCTGGCACTGCCCACCGACAATCTTCCAAGAGCAACCAGAAGACCAGATTGAACTCCATATAAGAATATACTCCGAGGAGCTCAAGGCAAGAAAGAAGGAGGAGCTGCGAGCCGCACAAGCCCAGAAAAAACTCACATAACTCCCCCCTCTTACTATGGCATCAGGTCAAAACATAGATATCGTCATCCAGGCAATAGACAACGCAAGCGCAACCATAAAGAAAATCGGTGGCGCTATTTGAAAATTGCCAGAGGTCACAGAAGAGGCACAGAAGAAAATCGGGACAGCCATGGGGCAAGTAAACGGTTATCTCGACAAGCAAAAAGACAACTTTGGAAAAATGAGTATAGCCGGCGGGATAGCATTTGCCGGAATAAGCGCAGGAATAAATAAAACCATATCAGACGCCAGCAACCTCAACAACTCCCTCACAGGACTCAAGTCGATAGTAGAAGGAACAGGCGGAGATTTTAAGAAGGCAACGAAGGTTATTCAGGATTTTACGGCCGACGGACTCGTCACGACCGAAGAAGCAGCAACCTCACTCAAAAACCTTTTAGCGAAAGGGTTTTCTCTCGATCAAGCAGAACAGATGATGATTCGATTCAAAGACTCAGCAGCTTTTGGAAGACAAGCAGCGCTCGGACTCGGGGAAGCCATTGCAAGCGCCTCAGAGGGTATCAAAAATGAAAACTCAATCCTCGTCGACAACGCCGGAGTGACGAAAAATATCTCGATTATGGTCGAGGAATATGCGAAACAACTCTGAGTAAAAACATCACAACTCACAGACGCGCAGAAGAACGAGGCGGTATATCAAGGAATCCTCAAAGAAACAGCATTTCAACAAGGAGACGCAGCAAAGCTCTCGTCCGAATATAGCGGACAAGTAGCAAAGCTCAACGCCCAGAAGCTCCAACTCTCTCAAACCATAGGAACGATACTCATGCCGGCAATGAAGTCGATATACGATGCAATTCTCCCAGTTATAACCTCGCTCAAGGAATGGGTCGAAAAGAACCCGGAACTCACAAAAACCATCATTATAGCAACGGCAGCAATTGCCGGAATAGTAACCATCCTCGGAACGCTTGGGCTTGCAATACCAGTTATAATCGGAGGGGTTACGAATTTTATTGCGATCATAAAAGCTCTCGGCATAGCCCTCACATTTCTGACGACGAACCCAATCGGAATCCTTATCACAGCCCTCGGAGTTTTAGCATACGCCGTATATCAGATATACAAGAACTGGGACGAGATACGCCCACAACTTATCCTCGTATGGAACCAGATCAAGGCCGATATATCATCAATCGTCCAAGGAGTAAAAGATGCAGTTTTCTGAGCGTTCGACGCCATAATGCAAAAGGTCACCGCAGTCACGAACTGGCTCGGAGAGAAGGTGACGACGGTCATGAACTACGTGAGCAGCATAAAACGGGCGCTCGAAGACGCAGGAGGGGCAATATACGACGCAACTCATACAGAAACCGGAGAATTTCAAATCTGAGGAAAAAAGGCATTTGGAGGACCAATATCATCAGGGACCCCGTACCTCGTATGAGAAAGAGGTCCGGAAGTTATTATCCCGAACGCGAACTCGTACGTCGTCCCAAATAAAGACCTCGGAGGAGGTGGCGGGGTACAAATCAATCTCACCATAGGGACGGCAAACGTCCGAAGCGACAACGACATTATCAGTATAGCACGACAGGTCAAAGAAGAAATCACACGCGACGGCCAACTCTACAAACTCGGTATTTCATAAAACCAACACCATGATCGGACACTATACCATCGGAGCATCCTTGATAGGAGGAAGTCCAATCCCAATCAGTAGCAGTAGCGACGCCATAGCTTTTGACGGATACGGACTCCAAAATGAAAACATTATCACAAGCGAGATAAATTTCGACGACACCGGAACAATAGAGCTCAACTCCTTCAAATACCCAAGAGATAACGGAGGAGGGGTCCTCTCGAAGTTTTACCGAGGCCGAGAGATAACTCTCACTGTAACAATAAAAGAAAGCACTGGGACGGCCTTCAATACACTTCTCGACACTTTCAAAAAATCTATAAGAAAAACGGAGAAATACCTAGATATCCTTGTAAACGACGAGTTCAGGAGGATAAAAGCAACTTGCACAAATATAGATTTTGGCCGAAAACACTATAATGTCACATTTGCAACGGCAAAGGTCACATTTACAGCGGTCGAGCCGTTTTTTTACAGCAAAGAGCTGCAATCATACGAAATCCTCGGAAAAACTGGAACATACTCAGAGGAATTCACAAACGAATGAAGTACATCAGCACTCCCGGCGTTTTATTTTATTTTCGGTGCAGGATCAGCGGTGACACAGCTGCAAATCACGGCATTTGGCCGAACGCTCACCATAGACAACACGTTTGCAAGCGGGGACATTCTCATCGTAAAATCAGACGGAAAAAGTATCACCAAGAACGGAACAGAAATCGACTATACTGGGCAATTCCCAGAACTCGAACCAGGCTCCTGCCCTTTTACAGTAACAATCACAGGAACAGTCCTCGTCGATACAACAGTGGCAGTCCCTAAAAATTACCTATAATGGACCGAAAAAAAAACTATAACATCAAAGTGTATACGCTCGCTGGAACATACGTCCGCACGCTTTCTCCGGCCGTAGTTATGACCGGGGTGAGTTTTAGCGCGCAACTCAACGGAGGACAATGAGAAGCGCGAATCCGCCTCGCAATACCATTTTCAACGAGCCTCATCTCCTATAATAACATCATAAAGATTTATGAAAGTGACGACGCGAATCCGACTGGACGCATTATCTACACAGGTATCGTCGGGAGCCTGAACCGCGCCAACGACAGCGGAGCGGAATATGTAGAGGTACGAGCGGTCGGGCTTGCGTCGATGCTTTCATGGGACTATTATGACCAGAGCGGCCCATCGTACGCATTCAGCAAGAACCAGGAGGTCGCCCTCACGCTCAAGGATATCGTCGACCGGTTTGCCACGAAATACCCGGGAACGATCACATATACAGGAACGAGCGTCGAGACGAGCGGAACGACAGCAAACCTCTCTTTCACTTATGATAAATCCCTCGATGCACTCAAAAAGACCGCAAACTCTACACAGTACTGGTGGACAATAGACGGAAGCGGGGTCCTCCAATTCCATCCACGAACCGGAGCAGTAGGACAGACCCACCACAAGGTCGACATGGGGTCAGACGTAGACACAATACAGGTCGAAGAAAACACCGAAAAGCTCGTCAATCGTTATATTTTGACATATAGCGCAGGAACAGTTACAGCAAACGATGCAACCTCGCAAGCCGCATACGGAATACGGGAACTCAAAGAGGATCGCACGGACATATCCGACGTATGAACAGCAAACAGCACAGCCAACGCATACATAGCAAAAAACAAGGACCCAAAAAATAGAATAAATCTCATAATCAATAACAATTACGACATCGAGACGATAAAACCAGGTGACCTCCTAACAGTACGGAACATTGATTTGAATATCTCGACTTTGCAAATAAGCAAAATCGAGTATAATCCGGACAATATAAAGGTATTCCTGGAGGACTATACAAGCGCAATTCAGGAAATCTCTACAATCTAACCAAGAAAGCGTATGCCATTCACAAAATACGGGGTCGCAAACGAAGCACAAGGACAGCTCCTCGCAGGAATAGGGGCAAGCAGCCCAACGATTATCCTCCAAACAGGACAAGGTGGACTCTTCCCGCCATCGCTCGAATGCCCGTTTTTTATAAAGGTGGAGCAGTACGACACAGCTCTCAACAATTACCGGGTCCTCAAGCGGGAAATCATGATCTGTACGAACAGATCAGGCGATACGCTAACTGTAACAAGATCAGCGGGATACTGCCCAGCAGATTATGCAGCAACAACCCAAACAAACACGGCTTTTTCTTTTAGCGGAGGCGATACAGTTTCACAGATACTCGTCGGTGAACAAATAGAAGAAATCCAAGTGGCAGTCGACGGAAAGGTCGACATTGTAGGAGGACTCAGGTCGACATTCTGAACAAATAAAACAGTAAACATCAACCCAGCAACCGGAAACGAGAGAATTGTAGACAATACCCTCGTTACTACAATTCCAGACACTTATGAAATATCAGCAACACACCCAACAACCGGAGAGACACAGAGGGCAACAATGGCAAATGTAAAAAATTTGCTCTCAACCGCTGGAAAATATGTGAGAAGCGTGACGCTCGCCGAGGATATCCCAGCAGCATCAACACAGAATTATACAGCCCAGGCATTCACAACCCTCCAACCATTCGGCCTCGCATACGGAGGAAATATGTCAACACCAGAAGGTGCATTTGACACAAACGGAGGAACATCAGCATCGGCAGGAAATCCAGGATGAGTACCAAGGACCTGTACAATCTCAAATATCATTTTTCCGGTAAAAATCACAAATTTCTCATTTTCATGAACGAACCAGTACGGAATTTCAGCAAATCAAGTGAAGATATACGGGACAAGAGTAGACGGAACAGTCGACACACTATATACTCACTCATCAGCAATAGGTGCAGGGGCGTATAATATCAATGCTACAATCACGAGTACATACTATTATACATCATTCACAATACAGCAACTCGACCTCGGAAATGGAAACACCTCACTCAATAGCGTTGTCACAACTGGTACATACGACGTCCCAGCAATAAATGCCATGTCGATAGTCGACAAAATTCTATATAGAAATACTCTCGGAAGCGCGGCAGGAGCAAACCAAGTACGAGCAGGAATACGAATAAATGTCCCATACGCCTGCAAAATCCGAAACGTAAAAACGTGGCAGACAACCAGCTCGAGCTCAGCTGCTCTCCTTATTTTAGACGCCTCAGGAAATACACTCCAAACGACAACACTCACCACAGGGCAGCAAACAGCAGACCTCAACTATTCTCTCGCAGCAAATACAGAGTATAGAATAGTCGTAAACGATACAGCAAACTGGACGTCATGAAGTACATACAACTATACGGCAATAGCGAATTTTCTCGCAACATTCCCATATATACTCGGCTCTGTATACGGAGCAGGAGCAGGAACGCTCGACAATGCGAACGGGTATATATTCACAGAACTCGAACTCGACTTTGAATGAAAGGCATATAGAGCAAGAGCAAACAGGGCAATCGAGCAGGAATTTGCAGCTTTCTCAGGACTTCTCCTCGGACCTCAGACGGCAGGGGCAACCGTCACGCTCGACAATAACAACAATACGCTCGTATCATGAGCAGCATTCTCAAAAATAGGACTCTTTTATATCTCGCAAATGGCAGGATATATCCACACGACAAAGGGGCTCATAGAGACAGTCGTCGGAACGGCAGTATCACTCACAGAGATAATTCAGAGCTGGTTCAGACCAAAGAGGGTCCAACTCATATCAGACTCGTACGCAGGAGCTTTGAACAGCCTCCCGAAATACTTTACTGGATGAAGCTTCGATTATACCCTCACGAACAACTCAACCAATACGACATATCTCCAATGGAGCCACAACAAACTCGACTGGACAGACGTCGACAGTTGGTCAGTAGCAAGCTCAACGAGCGGAAAATGAGAACTCCCAAGAGGATATTTCCGAATATATAACCCAGTATCAACAACCGGATCATACACTATACTTTAATTTTTATGACAGACCCAAAAGCTCAATCGGTAGCAGCTATCTCATCAGCAAAAATCAGCGGATACCTCGGACTCATAGCCGCCTTCGAGTATCTCAATATCCCGCTCGAGCAAATGGGAATCCTTACAGCGCTCATGATTATCGACTTCATCACCTGAGTAGGGAAACAGTACAGAATCGACAAAAAGCAAATAAAAAGCCACCTTGCCTGGCTCGGACTCACGAAGAAGATTGCCACCCTCATAGTAGTCCTCAGCCTCGCGCTCATACTCAAAGGACTCGAAATAGACGAATCACAGTATATCAAGGGCGTTCTCTCTATATTTATCGCGGCCGAAGGATACAGCACACTGCAAAACGTATACGCGATCAGAACCGGGAAGCTCCTCCCAGAGTTTGACGTCATAAGCATTTTCCTCAAAGCCCTCGGAGATTTTATCAAAGAACGAATCGACAGCGCCGTCAAAGTAAAACTCCCACAGACGCAAGAAGACGAGGAACTCAAAAAATAACCCCACCTCTTTATGAAAACAACCGCATATCGAAAAACCGACAAGCTCTCCCCAAAGTTTCGACAGAAGGTCGAGAAATTCCTCGAAGAGGTCAACAAAGTCGGAGAGATTATATTCCTCACGGAAACCTGGCGAAGCGAAGAACGGCAGAAAGAACTCATCGCAGCAGGCCTCTCACAAGTAAAGCACAGCAACCACCAGGACGGCCTCGCCGTAGACATAGGATTCAAATGAGTGGAACTCTACCCAGCAGACGAAAAAAAATGGCGAGCCGTAGCAGATATCGCCAAGAAGTACGGCATCGACTGGGGATATGACCTCTGGAAATGGGACAAACCACACTTCCAGGACAACGGAAAAGAACTCCAAACACCCGCACCACTTATCAACCCAACCATGAAAAAGACCAAGTACACAGACATCATGACACAGGCCCTCAAAGAGGCAAACCTCGAGCCACTTTTCTCAGTACACGAAGGCGACAAGCCACTCACAGAACAGGAGACAAAAGAGCTCATCGAAATCGCCTTTGCAAGAGCGAAAAAAAGAGTATAATCCACGAGCTTTTGCGTGAAGCGATGGAAAGAAAAACCCCCGACAAACGGGGGTTTTTTTTATTGTGGCAAGACGGCGGCGCTCCGGGCGCAAGGTACTTGCAAGACAGTTTGACAGCACTATGAAGCCAATTTCGGAAATTCCGAAAGCGGACGAGTCACGAACCCAGAAGAGGAGCGGAGAGACGGCATCGAAGGAGTATGAGAAAAGCCGTTCTCAGTTTCACGGATCAGCGGACGCACTTCCCCACTCTCAGCAGCCCGGAACAAAATCGAGGAAATATCGGACCGCGCCATCTCCGGATTGATTACCCGGGCGTTATTCGAACCACGGACGAACACCCCGACATCATCGAGCTTTTTAGCCATCTCGTCGAACTTATTTCGAGGAATACCAAAACGACGCTCAACCTCAGACCGAACGAACCCACGACCAGAAAACATATACTCGACCAACTCAACCACCGGGACACCATAGAAAAGAGGGTCCTCAGATACACCGCGAGAAAAAGACGCAAATTCAGCCCGTAGCGAGTCGAAAAGACCAAGCACCGGGGAAATATACCAGCGACCCCCGAAAACGAGCAGGAACGCCCCCAGGAACTTCAAGAGAGCATAATCCGCCCACCTATACACAGAGACGAAAGTATCGGCAGCCGTAGAAATATCACAGAGAGACGCACCGATCACAAGCGCGCAAAAGAACTTTGCGAACCCGACGAAAATATCAGACCAAGAAGCAGACTCGACAGAGGCAAGGAATTTGCCCCAGAGGATAGAAAAAAGAGTTTTTGAGTACATAAGGGAAATTTTTATAAAATAAGCGATGCGACAAGTTACGCTCTACAAAGCGGACTCTCGCCAATAAGCGCAGCGAGCGCCGAAATAAGCGCAAACTGCTTTTCGGAAGTAGCCCCGCGCTCAGCGATGAAAGCGACCTCCTCGAAACGTACCGGAATGGATATCGGCTCAGCGGAATAGTCAGCCGGAAGCTCGATTGCTATTTTTACGCGCTCACAAGTAGTAGCAAGAGCAAGAGCGGACTCAGTAGAAACCCCGGAAAGGTTCAAAACAGGATCAAGAGAGAGAGAAATATCAAGCATAAAAGAAAAAATAAAGGAGTAAAGGAGTTGCGTGACAAACCAGTCAAGCACATAGATATTGAACCACATTTTTATATAAAATGCAAATAACGAACAAACCGCATATTGTAGGCACTCACAAAGAGCAAAAAAATTATACAGAACACAAAATGCGTGACAAACAATGCTCATTTCCCGAAAAAAGCGACAAAAAGACTGGACACGAAAGCACAATTGCATATCATACAAATACTTACTTTTTAACACACCGCCAAATGCAAACACACCACCTCACAGAAAAACGAAAACAATGGACGCTCGAAATGCTCCAAAGATACCCAGAGACCAGCGTCGCCCTCCCGGAAAATCTCCGAGAGTGGGCGATTGCCAGAGGACTCGCAGTACGACCACTCATACAGTCGCCTCAAGAGCGTTTCGGCTGGTATACAGCCTCAAAAAAATCTATTTTATAATTTAGAAAAAATTATGGAAAACTGGGAATTTGAACAAAAGCACTGAAAGTATAAAGACGCAAAAAGAGTATGCACGTTTTGCAAAAAAGAATACCACTGATTCAAAAAAAGATTTTGCTCAATAGTTTGCAAAAATAGATATATGTACATGATGCACTGAGAAGGAGCAAAATATAGAAGAAGCGCCGGCATTACTAAATATGATCCGTACGAAGAATGGAAAAAAGGAAGGTTCAACAAAAAGAAATCTATTTTATAATTTTCTCATTTTATGAAAATCACGCTTTCAATGTTTTTAGAAAAACATCTCTTTGAATACTACCCTGCAATCGTACAAGATACACCAGCGTTTTGCGGCTTGGCGATGGCTGCCTAACGAATGCTCAATTTTCGCAACAAACTCAATGGCAGCTTTTGCCAAACCGCTGTTATAAGCCGTTTATTATTAACAACTAAAATAAATTAAAATGACAAAAGATGAATTAATCGCAAAACAACAACTCCAAATTGAGGAGTATAAACAAATGCTTGAAGAAAATTCAGAGATAATAAAATCTTTGACAGGCAAATTTTACAATATAGGCGCACCGCTTAATGATAATGTTTTACAATTCAACAAAGACCAACAAAAGTGGTGCTTTGGAGTTGTTGCATTAGTCGAGCAGCTAAATGGCTTATAACATGGGAACAAATACGTCAGAGTACAACTCAAAAACGGATTTGCCCTCAAGGTACACAAAGGACAGTACGTCCTCCAGAATAACGACTGCGTCATGCTTCGATATACTTTCGGCTCATACGAAATAGCAAATCAGATCACAGAAGAGGAATATAAGTATTTTATATCATAACTCTATCTTTATGCCTCAAATAGCACTCGAAGGACAGGCGCTCCTCGTACAGCACCTCGAAGCACTCCTCGTACGAGCAAACTCCGGGGAGTTCTCAAAGATACCAGAAAAGCGCGGAGAAAATACGACACTTGCACTCAGGGATGAACTCATTAAAATCAACTCGAACGCGGTCATGGGAAAATATAACTCATAATTTATGCCAACACTCAAAAAGCAAAAGCTCATCAAGCTCGAACTCGTAGAGAGTACGAACACAAACATTGATCACAAAAAAGTGAGATTTATTGCCGGCCATATAGATATGAGACTCCTCCAAGCATTTCCCGGAAGGTTTGACAATAAAGGCCGCTTTGTTATAACAGACGGAAATCATAGACTCGAAGCACTCCGACTCATAAAAGCAGAGTACGCCCCAGTCATAGAATTGACACACGACGAATGGGTCGAAATAGCAATCAACAAGCGAAATATAGACTTTCTCGTCGAGCGCGGATATGAAACAATTGACCCACCAGAAGTATGCCAAAAGTAGAATGACCACGCTGCCCATACTGCAAAAACAGGACGAAAAGAGCCTGGGGCATAGACATATATGGTGAGAGTGTCCGGGGTACAGAACTCGAAAAAAAGGTTTTCTGGGATTGCCGGCCCTGCGACGCATACGTCGGAACCCATAGAAACGGAAGCTCCCTCGGAAACCCAGCCAACAAACCAACCAGGATCGCGAGAATGAAAGCTCACGAGGCTTTTGACAAACTCTGGAAAACAGGAAAAATGGACCGACAAGAAGCATACAGGAGACTTGCCAGAGAACTCGGAAAAGAAGTCGAGAAGACACACATCGGCTGGATGTACGAAGCAGAGGCCAGAAGGGTCACAGAAATAGTCAGGTCCGGAGCGCTTTTGATACCATAATGACGCCAATTCCCAAAGAAAAACGCAAAAAACACAAAAAAAGACTGGACACGGACGCCGAAAAGGATATCATCGGGAATACTTACCTCATAAGCACCGCCAAATGATATACAACGCAAAAAACCGCATACGCGCAAACCGAGTACAGAAGGCACAAAACCTCCTCGCAATAGCGCTCATATACGGACTCCTCCTCATAGCCGGTCACATAGAATACGAAGACCAACAACTCAGACAGCTCGCGTATAGCGCGCAACCATAGGCGAAAGCCTTATATGCCGGAAACGGCTCCATTTTTTACCCTTTTATTTTTCTTTTTTATGAAGCAGCTCACTATTATAGCCCTCGTCGCTATCGCAGCCCTTGCCTCAAGCGCATCAGCCGCAACCGGTACGGGAAGCACAAGCGGATCAGGCTCAACGAGTACTGGGTCCACTTCTACCGGCTCAACCTCCACAGGAGCAACCAGCACGGGGAGTACATATATTGCACCCGTAAAGGGAGCAGGAGGACCAATCCGCGCCTGGAATTATACGACAAGCGCGTGGGAAATGCTCCCACAATGTTTTCCATGGGTATTCCGTACAGACTACCTCAACGGAAACATTTTCGGAATGTACGAAAATCAAAGAGTTTGCCGAGAGAACCGCGCTCGCGATTTTCACTGGTAGGACCAACCCTCGCGGAGAGGGTATGGCGGAGAAATAGGACAGCTCCTCCATACTCTCTCCACAAGGGGAGATTTTATTTCTTTTCTTTCTTTTTTATGGACCAGAATTTTCCCATCAAAAGCGTTATTTTCTGAACGCTCGGACCCCTGCTCATTTTTACTTTTTTTGGCTCTTTCTTTACAGTACAGCCAGGAACTCGCGCATTTACTGTCACTTTTTGACAGATAGGAAACGAGGTGTATGACAACGGCTTTCACTTCAAGACGCCTTTCATTTCCTCAGTAGTAAAAATGGACGTACAGACTCAGAAGGTCGAAGTCGACGCAACGGCAGCGAGTAAAGACCTGCAAAACGTAGCGGCAAAAGTAGCAGTAAACTGGGCAATCCAGCCAGCAGCTGTCCGCGATATATACCAGAACATCGGAGACGAAGACGCCCTCGCAAATAGACTCCTTGCACCGGCAATACAAGAAGCAATCAAAGCAGCAACGGCGCAATTTTCCGCAGAGGAACTCGTCACAAAGCGCGCTCAAGTTTCCGAACTCATAGCAAAAAACCTTTTTGACAGACTTTCCAAAAGCGGGATCAACGTATCAGATATAAATATCCTCAACTTTGATTTTTCCGATAGTTTCGACAAGGCCATCGAAGCAAAGGTCCAAGCAGAGCAAGAGGCACTCACAGCAAAAAACCAGCTTGCCCGCATAGAGTACGAAGGAAAACAGAAGGTCGCCACAGCAAACGCGGAAGCAGAAGCAAAGGTCGCAAGCGCAAAAGCAGAAGCCGAAGCAATCAGAATACAGTCCGAAGCCATCCAGAAGAACGGAGGCGACCAGTACGTCGAACTCAAGCGTATAGAGAAATGGAACGGAAACGTCCCAACAATGGTCACAAATTGAACACCTATTTTGAACATAAAATAGTCCAACCACCCTCGTAGAGAGGGGCGGGGAAAAACTCCGCCTCTCTCCACGAGAGACCGAACCGGCGGTCCCGGTGCTATTTGATTTTTTAGCAAAACGCATATAATATGATAATCTCGACAAGGAACCTCCCGGAATCAATCCGAAGATATCGACTTTTGGCAAACCTTACGCAAGAACAACTCGCGGAAGCAGCCGAGGTCAATATGCACACCATCTCGAGAATCGAACGAGGAGTCACATCACCAACGACAACGACTCTCGAAAAGATTTTCGCAGCCATCGTCAACTCCGACCACTTCCAAGAACGGGCGTCGGAATGAAAAGAGGTGGACGTGCTTTTATCCTTTGACAACCTCACATGAGAATCAAAATCATAGCAGCCCTCGTCGTACTGACGAACTTTATCGGTATTGAACAAACCTCGTATGCAATACCATCGGAACCGGCCCAGACAAAGAACAACCAAACAGAAGCAAAAGAGCCTCTGGACGCTATCGAAAAGAAAGCGCCCGAGGTTCTTTTTTTTACGACCTACAATGCCGGAGCCATAGATCAGAACGACGGGGCGCCCTGCCATAGTGCCAGCGGAAAGGATATATGCGAAGGGCTCAGAAACGGGGAAAGCCATGTGGCGATCACAAAAGATATACGGAAAAAGCTCAACCTCAAATGGGGCGACCAAGTGAAGCTCACCGGCGGGAAATACTCCGGGATATACAGCGTCGAGGACGAAATGGGAAAGCGTTTCAGAACGGGCTGCATAAAAAGAGATGGGGCCTGTATAAAATGAGATATAGCCGTCCCAAATGGCTCAAAGCAGCTTTGTGACGGAGCGTATGAAGTAGAGAAAATATAAATGACATCTTTTCTCGAAAAAAAGCCGAAAAAAGACTGGACATTGACGCCGATTTTTATATCATACGAATACTACTTTTTAACGCACCGCCAAATATGCCACGACTTACAGAGAGACACGCTCGAGAAATACTCAAGCACATAGAATACATCAACGCCGTACTCGAGCTTTACAAAAAAGAGGTCGAACCATACGACCAGCTCGACCGCCTCCACGGAAAAACAATGGAGATCGAAGCAATACTCGCAGAGTAAACGACCACGGAGAGGGGGGTGGAAAACCGCCCCTCCCCCGGGCTTTTTTACGCCCTTTTATTTTTTTACACACCGCCATTATGAGCGACACAAAAACAGCGCCAGAAGCGCAAGCGGAAACGCCAGAAATCGCGGCAACGGAACAGGTCCACAAACCGACGAGAATCCCACAGAACGGAATCGTCAAGCCTGAGGACCTCGGACCAATAGCCGACGCATTTCTCAAGTACGTTTTCCCGGAGGAGTCAAAACAAATAAATGCGGACAGCAAATATGGGCAGAAAAACGCCAAGACCGGAAAAAACGAGGTCAGCGGCTACCGCTCCCAGTATATCATCAACGCCCTCAACGAGATTATAGGACCGGGCAACTGGCGAGAATACGGGAAAATGGAAACCGAAAAACCGGCGACAGCATACGTCTCGATTTACAGCGGAACCCTCGAAATAGGGAACTGGAAAAACGAAACGCGCATAATCACGGAGGACCTACCAAACGGTGGAAAAATAAGCACTCCGGAAAAATACACATATTTCGAAGTACTCGCAAGGTTTGAGCAAATAGGAGGATCACGAAACATGGAGAAGTGGGAATCAATGAAAGGAGCAAAAACAAACTTTCTCAAGAAGGTCGCAAGCTACATTTCGAACGGCTGGAAATCATACGCCCTCGTCATGGACGAAGACTGGGACCAGGCGCCGTATGAAGCAGAAAAGAACCTCCCAGCACCACGACAACCATCACCAGCAAATGCAGGCCAGCAACCAGCAAAGCCAGCAGCAGCAACGGCAGAACTCATCACACAAACAGAAGCCGACCTGATAACCAACAATTTCATCCGCCTCGGGTACACTCCGGAGGAATTACCAGAGAGAATCAAAAACCTCGAAGGACGTATGAAAAAGACGCTCGCGGAATTTACAGCAGGAGAAGCAAGGGACATACTCAAAAAGATGGAAGCAAACATCCAAAAGAAAAAGAATGAACCCGCGCCAGGTCCGACAGACGTCATGGGGGCAACCAGCTTCGAGGACACTGTCGATATAGAATAAAACGCCGCGGGACGTTTTCCCGCTTTTCTTACTTTTTACATTTATGACACAACAACTCGAAAAAGAACTCCAAGAACAGGAGGCAGAAATCATACTCACCTTCCGAAAAGAGTTTCACCAGCTTTGCGAAAAATTCCAAATGGAAGGAATATATCTCGGACTCAGGCCAGAAATCAAAAACATAAACTGAGAAGAAGGAAAAAGCGCAATTCCTGGGTTTTTAGATTTTTACTTCGCAAGCACAAACGTCAACAAGCTCGAGATGCTCATGAAGCTACACGGAGAACTCGGCGACGAACTTGAAGACAGAGGAAGGGAACAAGCATTCAAACTTTTAGAGAAGATCGCGGACGCACTCGAAAAGGATGACAAGAAGGATGCAACGCAAGAGAAAGCAGAATAAAACCGACGCCTGGCGGTTCCAGGCTCTTTTTTCTTACAATTATGACAACTCAACTCATCATCACAAGGGACCACGTCATCGAAGGACTCCTCCCAATCAAGCACCTCTCATACAGCGCAATCCGCTGCTATCTCTCAAGCGAAAATCTTTTCTATAAAAAGTATGTACGCCTCGAGTTCGACGAGAAAGGAAAACCTGCAATGATAGTAGGAAACGCAGCTCACGAAGCGTTCGAGGAAATGTATCAAGATATCCTCGCAGGACGCGGAATGGCCGCAGATTATAACACTTTCGCTCAAGGAGTTTTCACACGCATACTCAACGAACACCGAGAGAAGGCAAAGCAGCGCCTCGGAATAACAGAGATTGACCCAGAGAAGGAAGCAGAAACCCTCGCAGCCATAGAGAAGGAAGCCATCGAATGGGGCAAGACAATCACAGAGGAGAAATGCCGCGAGCAGCTCGCCAGCGCCATCAAGAACAAACTCGAACACCTCGACGACACGGAGACGATAAGCACCGAGATCATGGAAACAGTCCAATTTACGGACCTCGAAGGAAACCTCATGCCACTCCCGCTCAAAGGTATCATCGACCGAATAGAAAGGAGAACCGGGATTTGATTCCCACCAGGAACAACCGAAGAAGGGCTCCGAGACTATAAGGTGGTCGCGAAATTCTCAAACCCAGAGGAACGAAACCCAGGATATGAACTCCAAGCGGCCGCGTTTTACTTTATTTTCCAAGGCCTCAAAGGATACCCACCAAAGTTCGCAATTTTCGAGGAAGTCCTCAAAAGCGAAGGCGGATATATTTGCAAAGACGACCCAACCAGAAAACTCCTCCAGGCAGACCTCCGAGAGCTTTGCGACACGCACATGATACCATGGGAGAAGTACGACAAGAACGTCCAGCTCCAAGAGAAGCTCGTCATGGCCGGCGTACTCGTAAAAGAACCAGGAGTCCAAAAAATAGAGTATATTTACGAAGAGAGAATGGACATCATAGACGCCTTCCTCGAAGTATACAAGGTGATCCTCAACCGCCTCGGAATGGACGCCCTGTATGACCTACCCATCAAGCCACTCCCAAACCCTTTCGACCAGATGAGCGGAAAGGAAGCCTGGACAGACTTCACGGAGGTACTCGAAAGTGGTATTGACGCGAAAAAAAGACCAGAGAAACAGCAACCAGAAGCGGACCCGCTCGAGGACTTTGATTTTTAGGATTTACAAAAATATCAAAACAAATACAATAGCCCACGAAAAACACGCGCCGCCACTTGATTTACAGAGCTTTCTCGATATAATACCCCACGGAAAGAAATAAAGCTCTCCACGGGTGAAAGCCCGGAAAATCCCATCAGATAAATACTCACTTGGCGGTGCGTACTGGTGGGGTTTTTATTTGCGATAACCGCCCAAAATATGGCCAAGCTCCACGTCAAAAACCGCTTTTGAATAACACCAAACGAAGTCCTCACTCATAGAGACCTCACCTGGAAGGCAAAAGGACTGTACGGGTATATACAAAGCAAGCCAGACGGCTGGACTTTTAGCACCGAACGTTTCGAAGGAAAGGACGGCCGAGATGGAACACGCGCAGGCGTCAACGAACTCGAGCAATTTTGATACCTCTCCCGCCAAAAAATACGACAAGAAGACGGAACCTGGGAGGTCATGTATACACTTTATGAAACCCCAGAAGACAACCCATTCTATAACGTAGCAGAAGCGGAAAACCACGACGGAATATCCGTCCCGGATACAGACCCAACCACGACGGCTTTCCCGACGTCGGAAAAACCGACGTCGGAAATCCCGGCGGTATATAAAGAAATACCAATAAAAAAAGAATTAAAAAAAAAGATATCATTCGCGGATTTTTGGAATTTATACCCGAAGAAGGAGAACAAAATAAATGCTAGCAAAAAGTGGGAAAAACTCACTGACAAAAACAAGACAGAGGTCATAGAAGCACTCCAAAAGGTTTGGAACCCATACTGGGTCAAGAAGTACGGAACGGCAGCGGGACTCCCGACGGACTTCATAAAAGCGCCAGACAGTTGGCTGCATAACCGGAAGTGGGAAGAAGTACCCGGGAAGATAGCAAACACGGCCAGCACGACGCCTCAACCACCAAAACCGACCGGACCAACGGAAGAAGAGAAAAAACGAAGTGGTGACGCCGCAGAACACGCGAGAAAGGTCGAACAGTTTTTCAAGAACCTCCCAGAGGAAGAAAAACAGGCCATCCGCGACGAAGCGCAGGCGCACCTCGAAAAGATAACCACGGAGAGCAGCCGCGAAGCATACCCAAAACAAGCGCAGCTCATAAAGAACGGAAAAATCATACAAATAGTCACGCAAAAATACTTTTCTACCCCTTAAACGCACCGCCTATGTTAGACCTACACACCCTCCAAAAGACGCAAGACTGGCTCAAAGTACGAGCAGCAAAAGCGCAAACCCTCGACGCAAAACACGCCATCGAGTGACTATACGCCGAGATCACAAACAAAATCCACGACGTAGAAAAGCACCAGCAACTCCAAAAGGTCCAAGAGAAAACCTGCCCGACCTGCGGACACGTCTCGAAGCGATACAAGATCAGTTTTTCTAGCCTCCACGTAAAGATTGCAAAAATACTATACGAATACTGCGTCAGAAACAAGACACACAACGTCACCAAGACAGAACTCGCCCCATACCTCAGTCACACCGATTACGGGAATTTTTATATTTTACAGAGATTCGGGCTCATTTATTTCGAGAAGGACGAACACGGAAAGAAGAAAAAAGGAGTCTGGGGAGTACCCCTCAAAACCCTCCACAAGTTCCTCAAGAACGAATGGGACGTCGCCGAATACTTCTGGCGAGACGAAGACAAAGGAACGAACGAACACTCGACCAACCGAATATATCTCCACCAAGTCAAGCGCGCCGGAAAAATCCTCGACCCAGAAACAATGCTCCCGTATTTCGTAGAGTTCGAAACAAACCCATATTTTCAATACACACCATGAGAATAAGCACCGCGCAATATGCCACCATCAAGAACCGCCGCAAGATCAGCAAAGAGGACCAAGCACGCCTCGACGCCGGACTCGAACCAATAGAGGACGAGGACACAGCACAGAAGCGTCTCGTCGCATACCTCGAACGGATAAAAGACGAAACCGGGCGAATAGTAAAATTCACAGCTATCCCGAACAATACTTTTGCCGGAACGTACATCGCCGGGAATAAATACAAGAGTATCCACGCAGCCAGAAAGCAGGTGGAAATGGGTTTGCGTAAAGGATTGCCCGACCTTTTTATCATATACCGAGATCCAAAGACTCGCCAGCTTTCGGCGCTTTTTCTCGAAATGAAACGCGAAAAAGGTGGAAAAGTCTCGACAGAACAGAAAAACTGGATATATGTCCTCTCGAAGGTACAGAACATCCGGGCGGAGGTCGCCAAAGGGTTCGACGAAGCAAAAACCCTCATTGATTCTATTATTTTTTAACCCCCGACGCCTTATGTTCCAAATACGTCCACTCCGCCTCGTAGTACTCAACAAATACGAAGCCCTCGCATTTCTTACCGCCGCAGAAGTAGTCCTCGAAACTATCAAGGAACTCCTCAAGAAAAAGGACGATGAGATCACAGACCTCAAAGAGGCGCTCGACCGAAACCGCACAAATTATGCAGCCCTCAAAAGCTCGGAAGTCAACCTCGCACGACAGAACCGGGAACTCAGAGAAGAGCTCGCAGCTCTCAAAAAATAGTTTTATTTCTTTTTTTACTTTTTATGAACAACTTTTTTACTCACATCTCGTTTTGGTTCGCTATTACTTTCATCGTATACGCACTCTGGACCATAGCAGCACAACGACCGCGCTCATGGGATAGTCTCGACGCTGCGGTGTATATTTACACAGTTTCCGGGCTTTGCGTAGCAGGTTCACTCCTCACATATTTTTATATAAATTATTTTAGACTTTACAAAAAAGCAAAAACCATATAATGGGCGTATATACACTATAATATACACCATTTTATGTCACTCAACCGCTTTGAATTTATAGGCCGACTCACACGAGACCCGGAAATCAGAGAAACACAGACCGGGAAAAAGGTCGCAACCATTGACCTCGCACAGACAAAGAAATGGAAGGACCAGAGCGGAGAGAAGCAAGAAAAATCCGTATTTATGCAATTCAAAGCTTGGGGAAAAAGCGCAGAAATCCTCGAGCAATACGCAACCAAAGGAATGCAAATATATATCGCCGCAGAAGTAGAGCCGTGGGTCCAAGAAAAAGAAGACGGCTCGAAGAAATACGGACACACGTTCACTGTCCGGGATTTTGAATTTCTCGGCAGCCCAAAGAAAAACGAC
>ERZ724522.244-NODE-244-length-37311-cov-7.275956_pt1 | contig 37311 bp, 54 predicted proteins | sample MGYA00376055_ERZ724522 | MGnify/ENA primary metagenome ERZ724522 (study PRJEB28724, sample SAMN07190884) | wastewater metagenome | isolation source: effluent of sewage treatment plant in Hong Hong | place: Hong Kong | collected 2016-03-17 ...
GGCTGTTCACACACTGCCGTTCAGAAAGCGATTAAAGAACAAAGACTCGTTACGTCATTGCTGAGGGATAAAAAGGGCCGGCCACTGATCGATTCTGTGAAGGCTGACATTGAATGGCCGAAGAGCAGCAATGAATTTATCGCGCTCTCAAAAGCGAAGCTGTTAAAATTTCAAAACGACAATCCCGAGGAGGCTCATGCCGCCCCAGAAAAATTACCGGAACCGGTAAAAGATGAACCGCCGGTAGAGATAAAATTACCGGAACCGGTAAAACCAGAGGAGCCAAAGCCTCAGCCCCAAAAGCAGACAGTAAAAAGCTTTGACCCTGACATTGAGGACGCGACCGAAGGCGACGACCCAGGCCATAACTTTGGTGAGCGCGTCGGTGATCAGGCCTCGATGGATTTCGGACGAGCTCGAGCCGACAAGGAAAAATACGCCGCCAAGCAAGCTCAGATTAAATACGAAAAAGAGCTCGGAATATTGGTCGACGCCCAAGCCGTTGAGAAAAAATGGATCGATGTAGTTTCGACAGTAAGAACAAAAATTTTAGCGATATCGTCAAAAGTTAGGACCCGAGTTCCGGGTCTGGCATCGAGCGACTATTCAACAATTGAGAGAATCGTTATCGAGGCTTTACAGGATCTATCCGATGAGTGCCCATGACATAGCGACGATCCAAAAGGCTGAAGAGATCGCGCAAAATTTTTTTAAAGCATTCCGCCCGCCATCAAAATTAACACTGAGCGAATGGGCTGATAAATACGCCACACTTTCTGCAGAGAGCTCTGCGGAATCCGGTCAGTGGACCACACTCCCATATCAAAAAGGCATGATGGATGCGATTACTGATCCAGAGGTCGAGCAGATCACAGTGATGAAATCGGCTCGCGTCGGGTATACTAAAATTTTAAACCATGCAATCGGTTTTTATATTTCCCAGGATCCATGCTCAATCATGGTCGTTCAGCCGACAATTGAGGATGCTGAGGGATATTCGAAAGATGAAATTGCTCCGATGATCAGAGATACCCCAGTTCTCACGGGTCTGGTCGGAGAGGCAAAAGCAAAAGATGGATCGAATACAATTCTTTCTAAAAGCTATCCCGGCGGAACACTCACGATCATTGGAGCAAATAGCCCTCGCGGATTTCGCCGCGTAAGTAAAAGAGTGGTTTGCTTCGATGAGTGCGACGGATACCCGGATACCGCCGGCAGAGAGGGTGATCAGATCAAGCTCGGGATTCGACGTACCGAGTGGTTTTGGAACCGAAAAATTATTGCAGGGTCTACACCAACAATTAAAGATTTCTCGAGGATCGAAAAACTATTCAATCAATCAGATCAGCGTCGGCGCTTTGTTCCATGCCCACATTGCGGACACATGCAATATTTAAAGTGGGGGGGATTAAAATATAATTACGGAATAAAATGGCCTGAAGGTCAGCCCGAAAAAGCCTATTATATGTGCGAAAAAAATCAGTGTGTGATTGAGCATAAATATAAAAGGTGGATGGATGAGCGCGGAGAATGGATCCCGACTAAAATCGGAAAAGATGGGATGCCTGAAGCCGCTCCGGAAATGAAATCTCGACATGCAGGTTTTCATATTTGGGCCGCATATTCCTATTCTCCAAATGCGACATGGGGGCACCTTGCCACTGAATTCGTGGAATCTTCGAAAGATCCCGAAGCTTTAAAAACATTCGTTAACACCGCTCTCGGTGAATGCTGGGAGGATGCGTTTTCGGCGAAACTCGGTGCAGAGGAGCTCAAAACCCGTGGCGAGCTCTATTCTCCGAATATTATTCCGGCCCGGGCACTTGTAGCAGGTGCCGGAGTAGACGTTCAGGATAATCGTCTAGCAATTTCAATTTATGGATGGGGCCGAGATGAGGAGGCATGGGTCGTATCGCATCAGGAAATTCATGGTGATCCAGGTCAGCCAGAGGTTTGGAAGCAGCTGGATAACGTACTTTTCCAAGATTATAAACATGAGCTCGGCGGCACTATGAAACTTTCATGGGCCGCAATCGATACCGGCGGTCACTATACGCATGAGGCCTATGGCTATGTTCGCGATAGAAAAAGAAAAACAAAACACACCCATGTTTTAGCGGTTAAGGGATCATCGCAAAAGGCAAAACCCCCAATCGGAAAACCAACAAAGCAAGACATTAACTATAAGGGCCAAACGCTTGTAAATGGAGTAGATCTTTACCCAGTCGGAACAGATACAATTAAAACCACTTTGATGGGACGCATGAAATACGATAAACCGGATACGCCAGGATTTATCCATTTTCATTCTGAGCTCACCGATTCATTTTTTACTCAGATTACATCCGAAAAATTGGTCGTTAGGTATGTTAAGGGCGTTCAAGTTAGGGAGTGGGTACCAAAGAAAAAAGGGATTCGAAACGAGGCCCTCGACTGCATTGTTTACTGCTATGCAGGGCTTCATTATTTATATACTCGGTTCAATAGAAAAACTATTTGGGACCAGCTCGAGGCACGACTCAAAGTAAACAATGAGGTCGCAAAAAGTATTGATCCTCAAGCTATTCCGGCAGCGCAGCCAGTCGAGGACCAGACCGAAAGTAAATTGCAAAAAGACCTTAATAAGCCTAACATGAACCTTAATAGGCGCGGCCGTAACTTTGCGACGAAATGGTGAGGCCTTAGAGCGTCTAAAAGGGGCTTAATTTAATGAACATTCCAAGTAAAATCACGGCTGGCGACTCCATTTCATGGCTTGATGAGGCAACAAAAGACGAATTAAATAACCCAATCGATTCAACTTGGACTCTCAAATACATATTAAAACAGGGCACAACGTCCCTTACCTTGACGGCTGCAGCCGATGGTGATGGATGGAAAACATCAATTACCAAAACGCAGTCGTCCACATTCGCAGCAGGCCAAGTTTTCTGGCAATCATATGCCGAAAAAGCATCCGATAGAAAAACTTTAGGCACCGGCCAGGTTACATTTTTGCAAGACATGACGACGGCTACCGGAACATTCGACGGACGCACTCAACTTGAAAAAGACCTCGCCGCCGTCCAGGCCGCAATGCGTGGTATTTACACCGACGGAATTTCCGAATATCAGATCATGGGCCGGTCTATTAGAAAAATGCCGATGGAGGATCTTATTTTACTTGAGTCAAAATTGAAATACGACATTTTGCTCGAAAAGCAGAAACTCGGAATTAATACCGGCAGAGATCCGAGAACATTGAAAGTGAGATTCTCTAAATGAATTTAAAAAAACTTTGGCCATTTTCTAAGAGCAAAAAAAGCAAAACGACTCGACCATATTTTCGCGGCTACAATGCGGCAGATATGGGGCGACTTCTTTCTGACTGGGTTTCGTCAGGTGCTTCGATGGATTCAGAGCTCAGAGGAGCATTGCCAAAAATTCGAAATCGATCTCGCGAGCTAGTAAGAAATAATGATCACGCTAAAAGTGTTATCAGAGCTTTTGGAAACAACGTGATTGGTGAAGGCGTGAGAATGCAGTCACAGGTTTTGCAGGCCAGAGGAGGCGGAAAACTTGACGAAAAAATAAATTCCCAAATTGAGACACAATGGGAAAAATGGGGCAAAAAAATAAACTGCCACACTGAAGGCCAAATGGACTTTCACGACATTGCAAAAATGTTAGTGGAGCAAGTTTTTGAAGCTGGCGAAATTTATGTAAGATTCATTTATCAAAAATTCGGCGACTCAAAGGTGCCACTATCTTTGGAAATTATCGAAGCAGACAAGCTAGATGATGACTACAATTTAAAATTAGCGGGCGAAAGTTATATCAAAATGGGAGTTGAAAAAAATCAATGGGGCCGGCCTATTGGATACCACTTTTATCAAACGCACCCGGGAGAAACTGGAATTTATTCAGGCTTTCAAAAAAAGAGAGTCAGAATTCCGGCCGATGAGGTAATCCCTCTTTTTCCAGTAAGCCGTCCAGGTCAAACCCGCGGGGTTCCTGTATTGGCATCAGCTATGGTGAATCTTCACCACATGGCAGGATATCAGGAGGGTGAAGTCGTTACGGCGAGAGCTACCTCATCACTCATGGGATTTATCGAATCACCTACCGGCGACGCACTTGCTGACGACGTTGATACAAACACCGGGGAAAAACTAACGAGTTTCGAACCTGCAGTATTTAAATATCTTGGCCCAGGCGAAAAAATGAATGTTCCAAATATTCAGCGACCTAGTGGGCAATTTGAGCCATTCGTTCGTGCAATGCTCAGATCGTTAGGTGCAGGCTCCGGTATTTCTTACGAAACAATCTCTCGCGACTATAGCCAGTCGAATTATTCGTCGACACGTCAGGCACTTGTAGAGGATCGCGACAATTATAAAATTATTCAAAAATGGATCATTCGCCATTTTTACCAGATAGTTTTTGAAAAATGGCTTGACCTTGCTGTTTTATCTGGCGCAGTAAAAATTAAAAATTACGAGCTCGCACCAGATCTTTACAAGGCCCCCAAATGGATGCCTCGCGGCTGGTCATGGATTGATCCTCTCAAAGAGGTTATGGCCAACAAAGCGGCAGTGAGAGCCGGCTTCAAAACCCAATCTGAAGTCATTTCAGAGATGGGCGGAGATTATGACCAGTTTATCCAAATGCGTGAGCGCGAAGTAAAAATAGCAAAAGAAAAGGGACTTGTATTCGATTCTGATGCTGCGCTTGTTGACAATGCGGGGGCTGGGCAAGTCGTTGATCCAGGCGGTGCGAGTGACCCAGGATCGACTGCAGATAATTCAAGCCCACCAGCGGAATAAAAAAACAGGACGCGTTTACCCATAGCGTCGTTAAATACTGAAAAAATTATCGTGTATTTTTTTCAGAGTGTCATTATCTTGGTTCTATGGGCTTACGAAAATTAACGATTCCAAAAAATCAAAAGCGTTCTCTTCAAGTAAAAGGGAAAATGCAGATCGATGAGTCGGCGAGAACAGTATCATTTCCGTTTTCTTCCGAGGAGCCGGTCGCTCGATGGGATTATAATGAAGTTTTAAGTCATCAGCCAGGTGCTTTCAATATTGATCGCATGAATGATGGCGGAGCTTTGTTATGGAATCACAACTGGGATATTCAGATCGGCGTTGTAGAAAAATGCTGGCTTGAAAAAGACGGTCGCCTATGGGTGACTGTTCGTTTCTCAAAAAATCCAAAAGCCGACGAAGTTTTTAAAGACGTTATCGACGAAGTGGTTCGTAACGTGTCTTTCGGTTATCAGATTAATGCTATCGAAAGAATGCCGCCGGTTGCGGGTGAGTCTATGTCGACTTATATCGCGACTGAGTGGGAAGTTTATGAGGTTTCTTTTGCTCCGGTACCGGCCGATCCTTCGGTAGGTGTAGGCCGTTCGAAGTCAGAGGAAATGATTGAATTGACTGTAAAAAATGAACAAACTGAAAAGGGGAAAACAGGTATGAACGAACAAGAATTGGCCGCGTTAAAGGAAAAACTTCGCATCGAAGCTGAGCGAGATGCAAAAAAAGACGTTCTCGCAGCCGAGCGAGCTCGCGTTGAAAGTATCACGGCAATGTGCGAGCAGCACAAAATGCCGGCCGAACTTGCTCGCGAATTGATCAAAGGCGAGAAAAGCATCGAAGATGCTAAAGACGCAATCCTTTCACGCCTTGGTGTGAAGCAAAAACCAGTAGGCGAAAACGATGCGAAACTTGGACTCTCAGATAAAGAGATTCGCCAGTTCTCGATCATGAGAGCTATCCGATCACTTGCTGATCCAAACAATCAAAAGCTTCGTGAAGCGGCAAAATTCGAGCTTGAGGTTTCTGCAGCTGCAGCGGCCTTCGCAAAAAAAGACGCCCGCGGTATCATGATTCCTTACGATATCCTTTCTGCAAAGGGTATGACAGTAGGCACTGCCGCTGATGGCGGTAACTTGGTAGGATCTGATTTCCGCCCTCAATCTTTCATTGAAATTTTGAGAAACAAAATGGTGCTCAACGGAGCAGGTGCTCAGATCCTCAGCGGGTTGAGCTCTGACGTAACTATCCCTAAACAAACTGGCGCGGCTACTGCTTACCACGTTGCTGAGGATGGATCTCCTTCCGCATCTAAACCAGCAATTGGTCAATTGGCACTCTCTCCAAAAACTCTCGCAGCATACACTGATATCAGTCGCAAATTGATGATTCAGTCGTCTATGGATGTAGAGAATATGGTGAAGAGCGACTTGGCCGCAGTGATCGCCCTCGCGGTTGATTACTATGCTCTTTACGGAACCGGATCCAGCAATCAGCCGACAGGCTTAAAGGCTGTTTTGGCAGCGTATAACTCTGCATCTCAAGAGAAAAACTTTGCCGCTGCTACTCCGACATTCGCGGAAGTAGTGGACATGGAATCAAAAATCGGCGCACTTAATGCTGACGTTGAAACCATGAGTTACCTCTTCAATGCTTCAATGCGCGGATCATTGAAAACGAAAGAGAAATCTTCCGGTTACCCAGTATTCTTGCTCGAGAATGGGGAAATGAACGGTTATAAAACCAATTGCTCTAACCAAATTGCTTCAGGCGATATTTGGTTGGGTAACTGGTCTGACCTCATTATCGGTTTCTTCAGCGGAATCGATCTCATGGTAGATCCATACTCACTCTCTACCTCTGGCGCTGTTCGCGTAACAGCATTCCAGGATTACGATGTGGGTGCTCGCCACGAAGGAAGCTTCTGCCGCGGTAACGATAACCCATAATCAATAAATTTTAAAAATATGGGGTATTGAGGTCACTGACCTTGGTACCCCATTTTTCTGAAACATAACGAAAGGATAATGAGATGATTCCAAAAAATTTAGGTGACAATTTGGTCGTGAAAAATTTAAGACCGAATGCGACTCTTTCGGCTAACGAGGATAGTTCTGCTATCGACTTGAATGGCCTCGAGGGTGAGATTCTGGTTATGATCGACAGCTCTGCAGCCCTTGCCGGATCAAGCCCGACATTGGCTTTGAAGCTTACCGAGTCCGATACCAGCGGCGGATCATATACAGACGTTTCTGGCGGCGGATTTACCGCTCAGGCAGGCACCGCGCTCGCGCAATCTCTCAGCCTTGAAAAAAGCAAGCTGAAAAGATTCGTAAAATTAAACGCTGTTATCGGCGGAACTTCGAGCCCTCAGTATTACATGGGCGCAAAAATCATCGGCATGAATAAATATTCATAATGCTTACCGAGTCGCCTGACATTTTTCTCCGAGATCTTGGGGTGCCAGTAATCTGGGGATCAGTGTCAGGCCTCGGCCTTTTTCAGAGTCCTGATCAAGTAATTGGTCAGTTCTCTATGTCGACTGAATATGAGGTTATTGTTAAAACCTCTCTTTTTTCGGCGATTGATGATGGTGAATCGATCACCGTAAACAACGTTTCTTATGAGGTCCGCGGAGCTCCTCAAAAGATTGACGACGGTGTTTTTATGAAAATTACTTTAACGAAAACATAGGGTTAAAAAATGACTGGAAGTGAAGGAATTTTATCTAGCGTTGACACCGAGCTCAAAACCATTACAGGTTTTGCGACGAGTGTTTATCGTTCACTTACCGTCGCGCTATCTCGCCAAAAGCACCCATCAATTTCAATCGAGCCGATTACCAATGTGCCCAATCGTGATGCCGTTGGTCGCTTGATCTGGGCTTTTACATTTCAAGTCACGCTAATCGTCAGAGCAGACGATCCTGATAGTACGGCGGACGCTACGACGGAACAAATTTTTTCAAAAGTTATGGCTTTGCAGGGAAATTATATCGACCTGTTACCGGTGAATATCGACTGGGAATTTCAAAACGGTGACAAGCCATTGGGATCGGTAGCGATGCAATTTAAATGCCTCTACCAAACTGCAGAAAATAGTTTAGTATCATTATAACGGGGGAAAATTATGGGACTACTTACGAGAAAAAGAACGGTTTTAGCAAAGATCGAAAGCGTTTATGGTACTGACCCAGTACCTACAGGATCAGCAAACGCGATGCTGGTAAAAAATCTGAACGTGACTCCGATTCAAGCGGATCAAATTTCTCGAGATCTGATTCAGCCATACCTCGGAAATTCTGACACATTACTCACCCAGCTGAGTGTCGGAATTGATTTTGAAATCGAGTTAGCCGGCTCAGGTGTTCCGGGAGTGGCCCCGGCCTGGGCCCCATTGTTGAAAGCTTGTGCTTTCGGTGAAACTTTAAATACGGCAGCGGTTACTATCACGAGCTCTACCACTACAGCGACGGTTACTGAAACTGGCCACGGCAGGACGAACGGCTCAAAAGTTAAAATTTCAGGCGCGAGCGAAACAGAATATAACGGTATCTTTACGATCACCGTTGTGGACGCGAACACCTACACCTATACCATGCTCGCGGATCCTACCGGATCAAGCGCCAGCGGATCTCCGGTTGTGGGAATTAATGCGCAATATGATCCTATCAGCGCATCATTCCCATCACTCACGCTTTATTTCAACGTCGACGGTGTTTTCCATAAAATCACTGGCGCTCGCGGAACATTTGAAATCGGTGTAAACGTGAAACAGATTCCGACTTTGAAATTCACATTTACAGGCCTTTACAATGATCCGGTGGATGCTGCAGCTCCGGTCGTTGATTTCACTGGGTTTCAAGTTCCAAAAGTAGCGAACACTACAAACACACCTTCGTTCTCATTGTTCAGCTACTCCGGATATCTTGAGAGCATGAGCTTGAATCTCGGAGGCGATGTTCAATATCGCGCCCTCATCGGATTCGAGGCGGTAAACTTTATTGATCGTAAACCCACTGGGACCTTTGTTTTTGAGGCCCCTACGATCACAGCAAAAGACTTTTTCGCAATCGCAAAAGCCGGCACTACAGGAGCAATGTCATTGACACACGGATATGTAAGCGGTCATAAAGTAACCTTGAGCGCTCCTCGCGTGACGCTCGGGAATCCCAATTATGGCGATTCTCAAGGGATTGCGATGCTGACGGTTCCTTTTGTTGTGGCCCCTGACACGGGTAACGACGAGCTCCGGATCATCGCGGCTTAATCGGAGTAAGTATGTTCGTCGTAAATCAAACTGATTCGTATAAATGGCCCGTTATTGTCGAGCTACCAATCGACGGCGGTAAATTTAAAAAAGAAAATTTCGATGCGGAATTTAAACGGGTTCCACAATCTCGAATTAAAGAGATCGTGAAGCTAGTCGAATCCGATGAAATGGGAGATAAGGAACTTTGCAAAGAGGTTCTAGTTGGGTGGAAGGGCATTCAAGACAATGCCGGAGAAGAGCTCCGCTTTAGCGAAACCGCACTCGATACGATTCTCGATATTCAAGGCGTTGCAAAATGCATCGTTAAAGCTTTTTTCGAATCAATCTCAGGCGTTAAAATAAAAAACTGATAGAGGCCGGGGAATTCTGGGCCGGTAAAAGGGAAATCGATGAAGTAGCCGACGACCTTGCCGCCCTCGGAGCCCCTGCCGATATCATCGAGAAACACCGAAGTAAGCCAGTGGAATTTTTGATCGAGCCAGAAAACGAGCTCGCGGTTAATATTTTCATGGATATGCAGACTCAATGGGTCATTTCAGGGGTCGGCTTTTACGTCGGTTTGAACTATCATTCTCTCGATTTTCTTTTTAAACTATATTCAGTGAAGGACCGTCGAAAAGTTTTTGAGCAGATCCAAATTATCGAAAGATCAGCGCTAAAAGTGCTCGACGAGAAACAGGAGAAAGCTGAGTAATGTCTTTTAATTATCAAGCCGCCGTCAACATTAACGCGACTTTTACCGGCAAAAGCGGAACGGATCAAGCTGCGAGAGCGATTGATAACGTATCAAAGTCAGTTAATGGCTTGGGCTCAAAATTCAAAGAAATTATTTCCGGCGGCATAAAAGACCTCGCGGCAGCTTTCGCCGTTAAGCAGCTTGTAAATTATGGAAAATCGATCATCGATCTCGGTGATCACCTAAATGATTTAAGGCAGAAAACAGGAATCGGTGTGAATGCACTGAGCTCATTAAAAACTGCGGCCGAGCTCGGTGGGCAAAACTTCGAAGCATTCGAAAAAAATCTAAAGAAATTTTCAGTGACCGCCGCCGAAGCCGGTGCCGGTGTTTTGAAATCGAAATCCGGATTCGATGCACTTGGAATCAGTGTTAAGGATTCCCATGGAAATATTAAATCAGCCGATAAACTTCTTTTCGAGGTATCTGACAAGTTTGAAAACTTAAAAGACGGCCCAGAAAAAGCAGCTATTGCGGTTAGGCTTTTTGGTAAATCTGGGGCCGATCTCATTCCTGTTTTGAATGATGGTAGTAAGGCGCTATCGGATTATGGTTTAAAAATAGGCGATGATTTTGCAAAAAAAGCCGATGCATTTAATGACTCGACTACGCTGATCAAGAAAAACATCGATCAGGTTTCTGTAAATATCGTTTCTGATTTATTGCCAGCATTGAACGACGTTGGTAAAGCACTTGTTAACTACACCAAAGCAACTGAGGGATCAGTGCCAGGCACGAGCGCAATATCTGTAACAATTCGCGGAATAGCATCGGCATTCGTTTTGGTAACTGAGCGAGCCGGCGCATTCATCGATATTTTCAAAGCTGGCCTTGCTGAAATGACGGCAATTATCGCGCAATTTGGAAAACAGTTTGTCGATTTTGCTTTGCTATTCGGAAGAGTAGCAGAAACTAAAATCACCGATTTCGGAGGCCTTAAAAAAGCATTCAAAAGTTTTAAAGAGGACGCCTCGTCTGACTTCAAAGACTTTGCCAATATTTCGAAAACAATCGGAGCAGATTTATCGACCAATCTATCAAAAAGATTTAAGGACACTGGCAAGGCCTTCAGTGAAATTTTTAATGGAGTCGAGCAGGTAAAAGAAGAAACGAAACCAAAGCCAAAAGTAAAGGCAGATCTTTCGAGCTTAAATACCGGTGAAGAATCTAAGCGTGATCAGCAATTAAAAGCACTCGATAAATACATTGAAAAACAAAAGGAATCAATTGAGTTAAAACTTCTCGAGATGCAAAAAGTCGACATGACCGAAACGGCATATAAAAAACTGACTGAGCAAAAAAAGCTCGAGGCTGAGGCCGCTCGAGAAACGGTTGGCTGGGAGAAAGAAACAAAAGATGCATACGATGCGGCCACTCAGGCTTTTATCGCTCAAAAGAATGCGCTCATTGATCTCGAAGAGCAGCAAAAACAATCCTTCGGGCAAGGTGCAAAAGAGGCCGTTTATGAATATGCTGAAACGATTAGAAATGTCGCAGCCCAATCTAAAAACCTTTTCTTAACCGCATTCCGTGGCATCGAGGATGCTTTGGTGAACTTTGTTAAAACTGGAAAACTTTCATTCGCGGATTTAGCTGCCGCGATTCAAACTGAACTCATTCGAATTGCTGTTCGTCAAGCTGTAATTGCACCATTGCTCGGCCTTGTTGGGAGTGCTTTCGGCGGCGGAGCTGCGGCGGTTTCTTCGGGGGGAAGTGCCGGAGTCGGTTCTTTTGGTGGACTTGGTTTCGGTGGAAAATTCGCGAACGGCGGAATCATGACCTCAGAGGGTCCGGTACCGTTAAAAAAATACGCGAACGGCGGAATTGCGAACTCGCCTCAAATGGCTTTGTTTGGTGAAGGTGCGAGCCCTGAGGCTTACGTTCCATTGCCAGACGGTCGGAGAATCCCCGTAGCAATGCAGGGCCAAGGATCCGGCGGTGGAAATATTTCAATCACAACAATTGTAAACGCTGACGGAACAAGTAAAACATCAGGCGAAGGTGATAGCAAGTCGAAAGACCTGGCAGCTTTGGTGAGCGGTCAAGTTAAACAGATTATCATTCAAGAAAAACGACCAGGGGGGTTACTCGCATAATGGCTACCTTCACATGGACACCTGATTTTCAATCTGGAAAAGACGCAAAACCGGACGTTAAAAAAATTAAATTTGGCGATGGATATGAACAGCGGTCATCGTTCGGAATGAACACTAATTTAAAAACATACCCAGTTACTTTCAATAATCGCGACATTTCCGAGATTGATGCAATCGATGCTTTTCTCGAGGCCCGCGGCGCAATTGAATCTTTTGAGTGGACGCCCCCTCGGGAGTCGGCTCCAAAAATGTTCGTATGTCGTGAATGGAGCAGAAAGTTTTTAAATGCTGCCGTCGATTCGCTAACCGCTAAATTTGAAGAGGTCGCCGAACCGTGAGTGCTCCTGAATCCATAACGTCGGAGATCCAAAAGCTCGCACCGAGCTCAGTGATCGAGCTTTTCGAACTTGATTGCACTGCTCTCGGCGGTGATCTTTTGCGATTTCATGCAGGCACCAATAAGCTCAATCAGAATCTAGTGTGGAAGGGTGAGACTTATGTTCGATATCCGGTCGAGGTAACTGGTTTTGAATACCAGGGACGCGGTCAATTTCCACGACCTAAGCTCGTAGTATCCAATTTCCTTTCGGCAATTACCCAGCTCACAATGGCGAATAAAGATCTTTTAAATGCGAAGCTGACGCGAAAGCGGACATTTTTAAAATATCTCGACGCGGTCAATTTTCCTGGATCGGTAAACCCCGATGAGGACCAAACTGCAGAATTCGAGGACGACGTTTATTTCATTGATCGAAAGGCCTCTGAGACTCGCGAGCTCGTGGAATTCGAACTCGCCTCTTCGCTTGATCTGGTAAGTGTAAAGGTTCCACGTCGTCAGATCGTTCAAAACGTGTGTATTTGGAAATATCGAGGAGCTGAATGCGGATTTACCGGAGCCCCGTTATATGACCAGGAGAACAATCTTTTAACGACTGCAGCAACGGCTGAGGGCCAGGCTGTGATCGATACCTATGCAGCCCTTCAGGTCGCAAAAACCACACTGGCGGACGCGGAGACCGTTTTATCAGCGGCCTCACAGGCGAAGGATGTGGCCTGCCAGTATGCTCGTCGCGAGGTCCGTTCGAATTATTCGAAGGTCAATGGTGAGATCGTTTTGGTCGACGGTGTTTTCTATGTGCCATCATCTATTTTCGGACCAATCACTCAGGCAAAGTGGGGCGGAAGTACGGTCACTTTAGGATCGACATATAAAATCGGGGCTTTACTCGAAACGTATAACGGGGCACTGACCTATGAGGTTTATCAGATTGAGCGATGGGGTTATGACACTGCGGGGTGTTCAGCCGCAACGGCTACCTATGATGCAGCCCTTGCTGATCGCGACGATAAGCAGGACGATCTCGATGCAGCCCAGGCGGCTTTCGATGCTGCTTTTGCAGCCCTTCCAGAGGACGATCCTATTTACAGTGCCGAGAGATGCGGCAAGCGTTTAACGTCCTGTAAAGCCCGTTTTGGCGAATCTGCAGAGCTTCCTTATGGTGCATTCCCGTCGGTGGGGTTAATCAAGTGACGCCGGAAATGAAGGCCGTAATTCTCGCCCATGCGCGAGCTGAGTACCCACGGGAATCGTGTGGTTTAATTTTGAACATAGATGGCATGGCATCATATCGCCCATGCAAAAACATTGCTGAGCGTCAATGTGATTTCATTATGGATCCGGTGGATTATATGAAAGCCGAGGACGAGGCCCAGATCATTGCCATTGTTCACTCACACTGCGACGTTTCTCCAAAGCCTTCGCCGGCTGATCTTGTTGGCTGCGAACGATCCGGATTGCCTTGGCATATTGTTTCAGTACCTCAAGGGACCTGGGCTTATCTCGAGCCCTCTGGCTATGTGGCCCCATTGATCGGCCGCCCATATAGCATCGGTGTTCTGGATTGCTATTCATTGATTCAGGATTTTTACATGGACGAATTTCGCCAAAAACTTCCGGACTTTGAGCGCTCCGAAATGTGGTGGAAGAAAGGCCAGAATCTTTATATGGATCATTTCAAAGAGGCCGGCTTTGAAGAGGTCGACGGTCCTATGATGCGCGGAGATATTATCATCATGCAGATTGGTTCCAAGGTTCCGAACCATGCCGCCGTTTACCTTTTAGAAAAAAACTGGATGCTGCACCACTTAATGAATCGACTTTCGGCCCGAGAAATTTATGGCGGATATTGGCAGAAAGTAACTAGGCTTGTGGTACGCTCTAAATTAAGGGAATGAAACAAGTAATTTTATACGGCGCACTCGCCGAAAAATTTGGAAAATACCACAGGTTCGCCGCAAAAAATGCGGGTGAATGCATTCGTGCATTACGCGCCAATTTCCCGGGTTTCGAATCTTATATGTGCGGAGCTCATGCCGAGGGAATAGGGTTCCGTGTTTTCGTCGGGACCGGCTCAATCCATGAGGCCAAACAGGTAAATAATCCGTCATCAGATCGCGAAGTAATTCGAATCACTCCTGTGATTATGGGTTCGGGCGCATTAGGTAAAATTTTGATCGGTGCCGTTCTTATTGCAGCGGCAATCGTAACAGCTCCATTTACTGCCGGCACATCGCTCGCATTTACTGCCAATGTGCTCGGTTCGATGGGGGCTGCTTTAGTTTTGGGCGGGGTATCTCAGCTTTTATCGTCGCCACCTGACGTTTCGGATTCACAGCCAAAGAGAAAGAACTCAGCCATTTTCACGGGGCCGGCCAATACGACCACTCAGGGCGGGGCTGTGGGCATCGGTTATGGGAGAATGATCATCGGATCAACGGTTATCAGCGCGGGGATTGAAGTCAATGAGGGCTAAAAGTAAACACATCAAAAAGCACGTTGCCAAATTGATTCGCGGATCCGGAGGAGAGCCAGATCCACCGCGGGCACCGATTGAGGCTGACGATACATTGCGCTCAAAGGCATTCGTTCGCGTCGTCGATCTTTTATGTGAGGGTGAAATTGTCGGCCTGGTCGACGGAAGAAAATCGATTTATCTAAACGAAACACGACTTCAAAACGATGATGGCACTGACAATTTCGTCGGCGTCGAAACCGATAGCAGAAACGGAACTCAGGATCAAAGCTATCTTCCAGGATTTTCTGCAGTCGAAAATGAAATCACGGTCGGGATCGAATTTCGCTATGGTTCCGGAGTCGGAGTCATTCGCCAGATTACCAATAAAAACGTAAATCGCGTTAAGGTTCGCGTATCAGTTCCATCACTCACATCGGCCAATAGATCAAATGGTGATATCGGTGGGGCTAGTGTCGACGTTAGTTTATGGGTTCAGCCTGACGGTGGATCTTACAGCCAAGTAGCAAGCCGCTCAATTTCTGGGAAATCATCTAGTAAGTATGAGGTAACTATCGGGGCCGAGCTCACTGGTACGGGGCCCTGGAATATTCGTGTTCAAAGAGATACTCCTGACTCTACCGATTCGTCAGTCAATAACCTGACATATTTTGAATCTTATACTGAGATCATCGATGCAAAATTAAAATACCCGAACTCAGCTCTGGTGGGAATGAAGGTCGACGCCGAACAATTCGGATCGATCCCGACTCGTTTTTATGATGTGAAGCTGATGAAAATTCAGGTGCCTACGAACTACGATCCAGAAACTCGCGAGTATGATGGAATCTGGGATGGAACCTTTTACGTTCCAAACGCCGCATCGGATAACCCGGCATGGATTTTCTATGACTTGATCGTCAATAATCGATATGGCCTTGGATCTTATATTTCAGCAAGCCAGATTGACAAGTGGGCACTTTATGAAATCGCGCAATACTGTGACGAGCTCGTGCCGGACGGTTTTGGTGGAATGGAACCTCGATTCACTTGCAATATGATGATCGCGGATCGCACTGAGGCTTATACAGTTTTGCAGTCACTGGCTTCCGTTTTCCGCGGAATGATTTACTGGGCATCGGGATCGGTAACGGTTTCTCAGGATGCTCCTCGAGATTCATCATATATTTTCACACCGGCAAATGTGGTCGACGGATCTTTCACCTATCAGGGAGTTTCTGCAAAAACGAAACACTCGGTATGTTTAGTTTCGTGGAATGATCCAGAGGACTTTTACCGCCAAAAGGTTGAGTACGTTGAGGACCAGGATGCAATTGCTGAGATGGGTGTTCAAGAAACGGAGATCGTCGCTTTCGGGTGCACCTCTCGCGGGCAAGCTCATCGCCTTGGAAAATGGTTACTATATACCGAACAATATGAAAGCGAGACTGTAAGTTTCAAAACCGGGCTCGACGGTATGATCGCTCGCCCAGGTCAGATCATCAGCATTCAGGACCCAATGCGAGCAGGCATCAGCCTTGGCGGCCGAATCAAAGAGGCCACTCTCGACAGTGTTACCGTCGACCGTGATATTTCAGGTGCGATTTCTGGGTATATGCTTCAGGCACTTATGCCAGACGCTACAATCGAGGAGCGAGTAGTTAACGGATACACCGGAAGAACGATCACCGTTGAACCTGATTTCACTCAGGTGCCTAATCCTTTGGGGATGTGGCTTTTAAAAACAGATACTGTTTTACCTCAAACTTACCGCGTGATCGGAGTCGCCGAAGAGGGTGAAGGAATTTTCACGATCACTGCAATGAAACACGATCCGGATAAATATGCCGCAGTCGAACAAGGTTTGACCCTTGAGCCTAAGAGTTACTCGATTCTCACTGCAGCGCCGGCTGCTCCAATAAACCTCAAGGTTTCAGAATCTCTTTACCAGGCCGGAACAGAAGTAAAAACGAAAGTAACTTTCTCATGGGATAAGGTTGATTTTGCGGTTTCGTATCGAGTGCGTTACCGGTTCAATGAAAACAATTTCATTCAATTGCCAGAGCTATCATTTAATGAGGTCGATATTCTCGATGCTCAGCCCGGGACATTTTTATTTGAAGTGATCGCGGTGAGCTCTTTGGGTTACGAGTCGCCGGTTTCGAGTATCTCAAAAGAAATTTTTGGTAAGACTGCATTACCTTTAAATGTGGAAGGGTTCTCGATGATTCCTGGCGCTGGTGTTGCTCAGCTTTCATGGAATAAATCAACTGACCTTGACGTATTGATCGGTGGATATGTTCGAATTCGACATAGCCCGAGAACAGTCGATCAGCTTTGGAAGGATGCGATTGATATTATTCCTGCCGTTCCTGGTGCGGCGACTACTGCGCTCGCTCCTCTTTTGACCGGAACTTACATGATTAAGTTCGTGGACTCATCGGGCAATTTCTCTGAGCTCGAGAAAATAATTGTCACGACAGTTCCGGACGCCATCGCTTTGAACGTGGTCGAAGAGATTCACGAGGAGCCATCTTTTGCTGGCGTGAAAACGAATATGACGATTGACTATGACACCGACTCACTCGTGCTTTCTTCGGGCACATTGATCGATGACATTGATCTGATCGATGAGATCGGTTCAATCGATTTCCCTGGGGGTATTGTTTCGAGTGGTGTTTACGAATTCGATAATGTGATCGATCTCGGTGGGGTCTGGCCTTCCAATATTCGAACGGTCGTGGATCTTGAGGCCCTCGACATTGGTAACTTTATTGATCAGCGCGTCGACAATATTGACGACTGGGATGATCTTGATGGCGAAATCATTAACGATGTAAACGGCGAGCTCTTTGTTTCAACTACTGAGGACGATCCAAACAACATCGCGGCTAATTGGACGGTATGGAAGCGAGTCGCCGCCGCCGAGTACACTGCAAGAGGTTTCAAGTTTAAGCTCATCGTAACTAGCGGAAGTGATACGCATAACGCATATATTCATGAGGCCTCAGTTACGGTTGACGTTGCAGATCGTGTGGAACATTTCGGCCCGCTCTCATCAGGTACCGGCCCAAGTGCCTATCATGTAACCTATAATTATCCATTTTTTGAAAATCCTTCGGTAGGGATCACGGCCACGAATATGAATACTGGGGATTATTACCAGATATCGAATGAGACTGAGGCTGGTTTTGATATCGTATTTAAAAACAGCGGCGGTACTATTGTATCAAGATCGTTTTATGTAATTGCAAAAGGCTACGGGAGAAAGGTAGCATAGGGGGAAACAATGAGTCAGCACGATTACGTTTTAGATAATAACCCGGGCCAGGCATTCAGATTTGATCTAAACGATGCATTACTTGCAATCGTTTCTCAAAACTCTGGTGCTATTGCACCGAGCACTACTTACGCTTTTCAGTTATGGGCTGACACTGCTAACGATCTTTTAAAGATTCGAAACGCAGCTAACTCCGCATGGATCAACGTCGGAACTCTTTCGGCAGTAACTCTCGGACTTTTATCTCGAGCCGGCGGAACGATGACCGGAGCTCTGCTTTTAAAGGTTGGTTCCGAATCGCTATCGACTCCGGCAATGGCATTCGACACCGATGCGAATACCGGTGTTCACCGCCCAGCTGCAGATCAAATTTCTCTCGTAGCCGGCGGAACAGAATTTCTACGTTGCGACCTTGCTACTTACGCAAAATTTCTTATTACATCAGGCTTATTGCTTCCAAGTGGAACGACTGCTCAGCGACCGACTGGCGCGAACGGGATCCTTCGATTTAACTCTGATCTAAATATTTTCGAAGGCTACCGCGGCGGCACATGGGGTCAGCTCGGCGGAGGCGGGGGCGGTGCTGGCTTCCAGTGGAAGGAAATCTCTAGCGGTAAAAACCCAGTTAAGAGCGATGAATACGGCGAGGAAATTTACCTATTCGATAACGGTGAGGATCAGGAGCTCTATGGATCGATAAAGGTTCCGGCTTCGTATTCGACCGGATCACCAATCAAAATTTATGTGAGCGGCTACTCGCCATCAAGTTCGAATACAATTCTTTTCAAAGCGGTTTCAACTTTGATCGCGAAAAACTCGACTGCTGCCGACGATACCACGAATCAAAGAACGACCACGAACACGGCTTTAACAAACACGGTCGCAAAACAGGTTCGCGAATTCATTTTGGATATCACGAACTCTACAGGTCAGATCAACGGCGTGAGCGTAGCGGCTGGGGATACGATCAAATTTAAGCTTTATCGTGACACCGATACTGACACTGCTCAGCTTCGATTGCTTCCGAACCAAAGCGATATCAGTTATTCATAAGGGGGAATCATGAAAACATTTAAAAATTATTTAGCACTATTCGCGGCCTTGCTTCAGGTCGCACCATTACAGGCTTTGGCGATTCCAGAAACGGATCGAGCTATCGTCGAGCGCGGTCGAAATATTCTCGTAAACTCTGGGGCCGAAAGCGGCAAGTCATCCGTCACGGCTTCGGGCGGAACATTTACAATCGGAACCACTTCAGCAAACACCTTTGAGGGTAAAGCTTATTTCACTTGGGACTCGAGCTCAGCATCTCAGACACTGACTTTCGCTCCTCAATCGATTAATGGTTTGGCGGGTTCGAACGGTGAGGCGACTTGTTTCATTCAGGTCCCATCCGGAACAGCTACTCACACAATGGGTATCTGGGACGGAACCAATCTCACGAATACGAAAACGATTTCGAATCCATCGGGTTCGACAATCTATATCCCTACGACAATCAATTTTATTTTTGGAAGTTCCGGCAGCGCTGGGATTCGTTTCACAAGTGTTAACGCGAACGAACCTTCCATAAATATCGATAAATGTTATCTGGGGCCTTCGACTAATATCCAGCAAGTAGCTCAGGCTAAATTGCTCGGCGGCGTCGTAGTAACTGGATGCGCTGCAAACTGGCAAACAGGTTCAACAATTGGAACGAGCTACACCGATTTTACTGCAGCGTCTGGATGTACTTATACGACCTTTGGTGAGGGCCTTGCCCCTGCTACCAATATCCCAGCTGTTAAATTCGCGAGCATTCCAGCCGGTAATTTATTGATTCAGTTCGATGGAAGGTATGAATCAAACAACGGCGGTTATTCTTACCAGTATCAATTTTATGATGGAACAAATGCGTCGCGAGAAACATCACATGTAAACGGTTTCGGTGCAAGTGATCCTGCCGGTTCAGCAACTAGCATGAACCATAGTATTAGCTATACGACGGATCAATCTAATATCACCCTCAGGCTTCGAGTTAAGTCAGCATCAGCCGGTGGACCAAACGACGCAAAAGTATATAATAGCACTTTGCAGCCAGCTGTATTTAAAGTTTTTTGGTTCCCTGGATCGCAGAGCCAAGTAGTAACTACGCTCCAACAAAGAGCCCCTACAGTTCAAAAATTTACTTCTGGATCCGGAACGTATACAACACCTGCCGGCGTCACTTTTATTAAGGTGAGAATGGTCGGCGGCGGCGGCGGCGGTGGCGGCGGTGCCTCGACATTGGCCGGAACTACTGCTGGCGGTACGGGTGGAAATACAACTTTCGGAAGTTCATTATTGACTGCCAATGGGGGCGTAGGCGGTGGAGCTAACTCGGTTGGCGGTGCCGGCGGGTCTGCTTCAATCGCAGCGCCTGCAATCGGTACCGCATTACAGGGCGGCGCTGGTCAGGGCGGTACTGACGGAACTAGCACTCATGCTACTGGTGGAGCAGGGGCGGCCTCACCTTTCGGTGGAAATGGTGGGTCTACCGCGAATGCTGCAGGTATTGCTGCGATTGCCAATTCAGGCTCTGGGGGCGGTGCCGGCGGTGCTAACTCTGGAAGTACGCAGGCCGGCGGTGCAGGGGGCGGTGCCGGCGGTTATGTTGACGCGATTATTTCAACTCCTAGCACAACTTACTCTTATGCGGTTGGTGCGGCTGGTACTGCAGGATCTGCAGGGACGGCTGGTTATGCGGGTGCGGCTGGCGGATCCGGATATATTGAAGTGACTGAGTATTATTCACAGTCAGCCCCAATATTTATTGGAAGTGTTACAAGTGGAACATCAGGGGCAGAAAGAATTGAGAGATTTCGAGTAGACTCATCTTGCACCAGTACGCCATGCACTATTTCGTCTCAATCAGGATCATGGCTTACAAGTATCACTAGAACGGCCACAGGAAAATATACCCTAAATTACCCTTCCACTACTTGGTCGGCAGCTCCTACATGTACATTTTCTTTTGGAACCACAGTACAGAGTCGATTAGGCGGCGTTCCATCGACAAGTTCAACACTTTTAGAAACTTATAATAGTTCGTTTACCGCTACAGACACCGAAATTTACGGCATCTGTATTGGGCCTAAATAATTACCGCGCCACACTTTCGCGGAGCTCCGTGGGTATTTTTTACCCTCGGGGCTTTTTTATTTGCGTGCATTGTAATTTTTACCTAGTACGATAGGAATATGACGGAAGCAGAAAAAATTAATCTGTTTTGGCCGATGATTCTCTCGGCCATTTTTTTTATCGCATGGCTGGTAAGAATTGAGGTTCGTAGCCAACAAACCAGAGAAACAACAGCGGCAAATAAAAAAGAAACTAAAGCTGAAATTGCTGCAGTAAAAGCCGAATGCAAAGAGGCGTGTGAAAAGAACGAGGCTCAAATTGAAAAAGTTTTTGATCTCCACGCAGATCTATCGGAAAAAATTTCTGGCGGTTTGACTTCAGTGAATATTTCTTTGGCTCGGATCGAAGGCGCATTAGGACTTAAAAAAGAGTAGTTTTATGATCAATATTGACGCACTAAAAAAATCTCTTATCGCTCATGAGGGATTTAGAAAAAAAGTTTATAAGGATTCAAAAGGAATTTTGACCATAGGGGTGGGGAGAAACATTGAAAGCAAGGGTCTCAGCCGTGATGAGGTTTTATTTCTCCTCGACAATGATATCGCTGAGGTCGTATCCGAAATGGAAAAAGAGCCGTACTATATGGCAATCCGTGGCGATGACGTTCGCTGCCGGGTCATCATTGAGATGGCTTTTAATCTTGGTGAGGCCGGCTTGGAGGAATTTAAAAAGATGCTAGCAGCCGTTCAAAGCTTCCATTTCGAAATTGCATCAGAGGAAATGCTGAATTCTAAGTGGGCGCGTCAAGTCGGTGATCGAGCAAAAATTCTCGCTCAAATGATGAAAACAGGGGTGGACATTTCTGAGTGAGTCGTCAAAAATCAAGACTGAACGCAATACAATAAAGGGGAATTTATGCGATTTTTAAAACTAGCACTTATGTCAGTAACCATGTTTCTATTCACTGCAGTGGCCTATGCGGCCGACGCTGCGCCTAGTGGGGATATTTTTTCCCAGGTCATGGGCTTTTTAGCCCCAGTCATTTCCGGACTGGCGCAATCTCATCCGGTGATCATCACGATCCTGGCTGCAATTGGAACGGCTCGATTGATTTTCAAAGCGATTTTTTCTTTTGCTCATGCCATTGCTGATGCAACTGTCACGCCAAAAGATAACGAGGCTATCGATAAGGTCGAAAAAAGTGGGGCCTTCAAAACAGTTAGCTTTATTTTGGATTATCTTTTCTCAATCAAAATCGAAAAACCAAAGGCTTAAAAAATGGGCTCTATCATTTCAGGAATCATTGCAGTGGCGAAAGCCGTACCGATTTTCGATAAATGGCTCGGCCAGCTTTTCGTCGCCTATGCGCAGATTCGCATTGCTTCGATGAAAAAAGAAAACGTGCAGGCCATTAAAGCTGCAATCGAGGCCTATGATCAAAGAGCAGCTGAAATTGCTATCGGCTCACCCCACGCGGGTGAGCCGACCAATCTCCCAGGTTCCATCATTGTCGACACACTTCCAGGCGTAACGCCTGCGGGTAAAAATAACAAAATTATTTAGGGGGTCCTATGAGCACTACTCTCGATCAAAATTATGTTAAGGCCGTGAGAGAATCTTTCGATAAAACATCGGCTGACGTAGCGACTCAAAAGATTCATTTTAATGCAATGGTTTCTGAGGTCGAGAGACTTGAAACAATCGCAAAAAATGTTGAGAAAAAACTCGATTCTTTAATTGAAGTTTTGCCGCCCAATCAAAACGAATACGTCGATGACGCAATCAAACAGCTACAGAAAGCTGTTCAAGGATTTTTATGAAAACAAAAATTTTGTTAATTTTTATTTTGGCAATGCCTGGGTGTATCTCAAGAAAAGAAATCGAGGCCGCTCTCTGGCTCAATAACGGATTACCGGCCGAGCTATGTGGTCCAAATAAAGCGGAGTCGCTTCATCCAGAAATTTGGTCATATGGGTTTTATCGCCGGCTGAATAATGGAAAATATGAATTCGTTCCATTCTGCTCGCCCCATGCGCGTGAGTGGGTTTCAATGCATAAGGACGATTTTAAAAGGATCCTCGATTCAACTGTTCCAGAAGTTCCAGAGCCTTAATGCGTCATTAAGATTCTTTATAAATACCGTGGAAAAAATATGCGCGGGTGCTAAACTATTTATATGAGCGCTGGCGTCTATAATTTCACAATTGAACCTGGGACCAACTTATCAAAAAAGTTGATCATTAAAGATTCTTCAAATGCTCTTGTCGACTTAACTGGATTTATTTTTGCAGGCCAGGTAAGAAAAAATTACAATGATCAAAACAAGGTCGCGCAATTTTCGTTTTCAATTGCCGATCAAAATACGAACAAAGGTGAGGTTACTTTTTCACTTACTCCGAATGAAACTTCAGCTTTTACATATTCAGATAGTCCGCTTGAAAACACTTTTAAATACGACATTATAATGACCACCGGGGTTAATCAGATTTCGCGGGTTATCGCTGGGATCATTACGATTTCTCCGGAGGTCACTCGATGAGTGAATTTAACGTAACGGTAACCGAAGAAACTGCAAATACGGTCGAAGTTACAGAGCTCGATGAGATTTCGGTCACTGTTCAAGAGCAAGAAAAAACCGTGATCATCAAAGATCTAGCGGGTGTACAAGGCATTCCTGGATCTTCGGCCTATGAAATTGCTATCGACAATGGTTTCGTCGGAACAGAGCAAGATTGGTTAGACTCTTTAAAGGGCGCCGATGGTGTTATCGGTGTCGACGGTAAAAGCGCATACGAGATAGCGGTAGAAAATGGATTCGTAGGCACGGAAGCTCAATGGTTGGCCTCTCTTCAGGGTGCCGACGGTGATCCAGGTCCACAGGGCCCACAAGGTAATCCAGGAGCCACTGGAGCGACTGGCCCCAATCAAGTAAGCACTTCGACCAGTACGAACATAACAGGTCTTTTAAAAGGCAATGGTTCAACGGTATCTGCAGCCTCCGCCGATTCAGATTATTTAACGCCTGGAACTGCATCCAGTACATACCAAACGCAATCGGGCTTGGCAGCCGCCGCTCTCGCCATTGTTCTCGCCGGTTTATCGACTGCGACGAACGCGGTTATTACTGCATCAGACTCAATTTTATCGGCGCTCGGAAAACTTCAGGCTCAGATCTCGGCTAACCTAAGCTCTTTAAATTCTCATACCTCGAACACTTCAAACCCTCACTCGGTGACGAAATCACAGGTCGGACTATCAGCCGTTCAAAACGTCGATACTACTACGACAGCAAATATTTCGGACTCAACAAACAAAAGATTCGTTACTGATGCAAATATTGTGACGCTTTCTAATACAAGCGGAACAAACACCGGTGATCAAAACCTGGATCCATATCAACTGATTTCAAACCTTGCGTCCGATGTGCGCGCCATTCTTTTGACCGGTTTATCAACGGCTACTAATTCGGCAATTTTAGCGACCGATTCTATTCTCGTTGCATTCGGAAAACTTCAGGCTCAGATCACTGCCAATATCGCGGCCATTGCCCTAAAGGCCCCGCTCGATAACCCTGCACTGACTGGAACTCCGACCGCTCCGACCGCTTCACCAGGAACAAACACAACTCAAATTGCGACCACAGCTTTCGTAATTGCCCAATTTAACAACTATGTCGATGGAGGTTCACCTTCCGCAATTTATGGCGGAACTAATCCTATCGATGGAGGAGCTCCATAATGTCTCAAAAAATTCAGGTTCGTCGCGGAACTGCGTCCGATTGGTCAACGTCTAATCCTCTCTTGTCGGAAGGGGAATTCGGATATGAAACTGACACCAAGAAATTAAAAATAGGTGATGGAGTGACTCTTTACGCTTCATTGCCTTATATCCCTGTGAGCTCCGGGAGTACGCCAGCCCCTCTTTGGTTTGGCGGCGGAGCTGACGGCGATGTAAGTCTATCAAGTGGAACGACCACATTATCTCGCGATATGTATTACAATAATTTGACGCTAAGTGGAACGGCTGTGATCGTTACCAATGGGTATCGAATTTTTGTTAAAGACACACTTGATTTAACTAACGCTAAGGCTTCCGCAATTCACTGGAATGGTAATTCAGGGGCGAACTCTAGTACCCAAGCCGGTGCAGCGGCAGGTGCAGCTCAAACAAGTAATACGGTCGGGGCTGGCGCGGCTGGCAGCGCAGGAGCTACTGGCGTTGCAGCGGCCGGTGTTCAAGCCGCCGCCCCAGGAACTCAAACGGTGGGGAACGGCGGAGCTGGTGGTCAAAATGGAACTGGTGGAGCTGGCGCTGGTGGTGCAGCCGGGGCGGCTCGAGGTGGTGGAACAGTTGGTAACCCTATTTCATTCTGCCGTGTAGCGACGGAATTTATTCGAGGAATTTTGCTGGTCGGCGGAGGTGGAGGCGGTGCAGGTGGTTCTACTGGTGCGGGTGACGGTACTGTTTTGGCTCGCGGTGGAGGCGGAGGTGGAGGCGGTGCAGGTATCGTCGCTATTTTTGCCCGTCGAATAAATCGTGGGGCTAGCACAGCGGCCTCATGTATTTCGGCAATTGGTGGGTCTGGTGGATCTACTACGAACGCCACAGGAACAAACGTGGGCGGAACTGGTGGAGCTGGCGGAGGTGGAGGCGGCTGGGTATATATCGTTTATGAGGCCCTCTTAGGGACCCTTAAAGCAAATATGGTCGATGCGTCCGGTGGAAACGCGAGCTCTGGTGGAAATGCTACCGGAACAGGTACTGGAGGAAATGGTGGCAACGGTGGTTCCGGCGGAAGAATTACGCTTTTCGATACAACTGCCTCGGCATGTTCTGAGCTATTTGGATCTGCCGGCGGAACTGGTGGAACAGCTTCCGGAACAACTGGCGGCGGCGCTGGGCTTGGTAACTCGGTTAAAAAGGATCTATAGGGGGGAAACATGACCAGAGATGTGCTCGATAAAAATGGGGTTAAAATTGGTGAGCTTACTTTACCGGATTCGACCCCTGAAGAATTTTGGCAAAGCATTCTATCCGCGTACTCAACGGTCCCGAGCCCTCCCGATAGGGTTCTTTTTAACATCCAGGAGAGAAAACAATTTTGCGCAGCTCTTATGGAGCGTTTCAAAAAGAAAAACTTAGCCGATGGAATCAATGCCGACCAGGCGTTTTGGATGTATCACAAGATGCGAGAATATGGTGTCACATTTCACGGAGCTGATCGCGTAGTGAACCTTTTTGATATTGCTTCAAACGGTGATATTGAAATAGCCTGCCTCGCGCTGATCTATGGCGATACCGATGACATGACTGAGGGCTATCACTGGCTAGGAACAGTGCGAAAGGCCTGGCTCATTACAGAGCTGAAATCGTTTCTCGGCTGGCCATAGTTTCTTTTCGAATCAGGCGGGTCATTCTTTTGAGTGCCGTCTCAAAAACAAGTCTAAAACCCACGGTGTGCATTGGGTGCCTTATTGCTTTATCTTTAAGCCAAAGACTTGCATATACGGCCGCAACATCAAGCTGATCCATAGTTTTGCAGCTCATAATGACGTCGGTAACTCTCAGAGGGCTAAAATCTGTTTTCATTATTCACCACTTTCTGACCCTCACGGAGTCGCTTTAAAAAATCCTTAACGTAGTTTTCGACCGCTGGATCCGAAAAAACGGCGGCCTTATGGCGCCCTTTCTCTATTTCTTTGAGAGCATCCTCGAAATTTTTTTGAGTCGCATTTTCCATGAGTAAAATATAAAGAAATCTTATGAGATAATCCTCGTCATCCGGAGGAATTATCGGAAGCGCGCCTGGGAGAAAGTGGGAAACACTGTTAAGCATTCTCTCGTTATTCATAACTCGGCCTCCCTAATGGCAGCAATGGCCTCGTTAAATGAATTTCTGAGATTCAAAGACTCTACCCCTCCGGTTAGCCCCTTGAAAATAATTTCGTTTTTAATCGCCTTTAAAGCGCGGAGCATTCGGGGCGCGGCTGCTAATAGTTTTGCATTGGCGGCCTGAGGTGCCCCCCATCCTTCGCCCCGGATCTCGGCAATCATTTTTTTCTGACCGTTCACCACGGCCCAAATATATGCTTCGCCATCGAATTCCCAGTCGCCTTGGGTCGGTTGTTTTGGTGAACTCATTTTTTAGCCCTCATGGCGCGGGATGATATATTGAAAAGGTTAAACTTTCAATGGCCGTAAAATAAAAAAGTATTGACTCAAAATTTTATCTCATATAAGAATTACGGCAATCAGATTCAGGTACATAGGCTAGAAATGTTCTAGCGTTTAAAAGTAGGGTTGCCTTAATTAAAAACTATTCCGAAATTAAACTCTGACTGACAGAATGGCGCGAAACTAGATAAGGGGTTCGCGCTTTTCGCTTTTATGGATCTGATTTTTCTAGCGGCGGCAATTTATCAATATCGAAAATGGTTTCTTTGACATCGGCATAGCACCGAAGGATCGGAACCTCATGGCCTCTTTGCATGGCCTCAATCAGGATTTTTGTTTTCCTGAGTAGCTCCTCGAGCTTTTTAATCCGCTCATTTCTTTTTCGATAGCGCTCAAAGTCGCTCATCAGTGACAACAAGCTCCGGAAGGTGATCCGGAATAGGCATCATGCTCAAAAGCGTGGGTGATGCTGTAAGGCACTGAGAACTCACGGGACGGCGACCAGTCAAAGTCATGGTCATACTCACCCAAAGAGTGCCCAAGGCTTTCATGGGCCATTGTGGAAGCCCATTCGCAGTCATCCATCTCGACATAGAAGTATCGATATGAAAGGTGAATAGTGAGGCCAGGCGGCTGGCGGTAGGCCACTGCTTTGCTGAACCATCCTGGGTCATACATTTCCACAGGAATCACGCCAGAGAGGCTTTGCAAGTGTTTGGCGACCTGCTCAGGGGTTCGACCATTGGTCTGGATCATCTTTCGCTTAGAAAGGAAATCGTAAAAGCACTTTGACTGCACGACCTCATTCATTTTGACGGCAGCTTTAATGATCTTGAGGCGCTGCGCTTTGGTCGTGTAGTAATCGACCGGCTTAAATTCCACCTTGCCGGCGGTCATAACAGGTGATGCTGACGGGGTGGGGCTTGTAATAATTACAGGACTGGCAGCTGGTGTCGGAGTGGATACCACGACCGGCCGGCGAGCAGCTCTCCCGAAAGCTGGGGTATTAAGAACAGGTTGGCAGGAAAAAATTAACGATGCGAGTAATATTAAATTAGTTTTCATGGCTCAATAGTAATCATTACTATTGACTCGCGCCATGTAAATTTTACTTGATTTTCATGCCGAGTCCGATACGAATGGCGGCTCGCACCACGGCAGCCTCGGACACTTTCTTTTTTTGGCGAATGGATTGCTGTTCAGTTTGGGAGGAAATCTCCTCGAGGATCTCTGGGTCGAACTTGTATCCGGTGAAAAGTTTTTTGCCGGACTTGGATTTTTTCTCAAATGCGATGGCGTCAGCGATTGATTTTTTAAAGTGACTCATGGTGATCCTTTTATGAATTCGAACCGGTGGGGCTATTTGAATTTTCAGAATTCGCCCCTAGCGACAAACGAATCGTCGCCAGGAGCGCAGCTCTTTTTTGCAGCTCACTCATCCCATGATCACTGAGCACGAAAATTATGTGGAGTTTCCCTCCGATGAAACTGGCCCCCTTCACTTCGCCGAGAGTAGGATCCTGAGGTACGGCCTTAGGCACTTCGAAAAAGTTGAACACAGCTTTCATGAAACAATAAATTCCGTGAAGAGTGAAAAGCAGGAAAATGGTCGCCGCAAAACTTTGCATCAGTTTTTAACCTTTGCCGGAACGTCATCAGGGATCGGCTTCATTTTGGTCCACTGACTATTGTGGCGGTTATAATTGAATAAGTCGCCATTATCACAGAGGGCATACATGAAAGCGCCATCAGAGCAAACTGAAACGATCTTTCTTTTTTTGCCATTCGCTTTTTCGGCCTTCTCGTGAAGCTCTTTTTCGGCTTTCTCCTGAGCGGCTTTTAGCTTTTCGGCATCTTTACCGTTCGGCTGGTTATTTTGCTGGGCGTTTTTTTGTTCAGACATTCGCTTTCTCCTCGGAATCAACGGTTATTGACTCGACTACTCTGAAGGTGATCCCGTGCTTTCGCATCTTTTCGACCAGAGTGGTCCGCTTAATTCCCAAAATCTCGGCAGCTTGAGCGACGTATCGACACTTTTCGAGGGTCTGGATAATTAAATCTTTTTCACATTTATCAACGGCCTTTTTTAAAATTGACATGACCAAATTTTACTCAGACGCATCAAGCCCGAGCAATCAATTTCATTGATCCTATATCGAAAAGGTTAAACCTTGTAAAGAAATGCTCAGCGTTATATAATGGCTGAATGTTCGATTTAAACAGCATTGCAGCCGTAAAAGAGCAGCTAATCATCGCAAAGCATGAGGCTATGTTAGCCCGTTCGTTTAAGCTTGATCAGCCTTTTAATCAGGAGGCCCAGGTCATGGTCATGCTGACCGCTGCTTACGTTGCCCAGATCGAGAGGATCCTCAAAGAGCTCTATCAGAAAAACAAAAAGCCGACTGAGGACATAACCCCCGGTCGGCTTTGATTTCGATAACTGGTATTTAGCCAGGTCGAACAAAAAAACCCGCGCTTTTGAGGGCGAGGGTTTTAATGGTCGGAACCGAGAATCACACCTGTGAGGGTTTAAAAATCAGAGCCGACTCAAAATTGATATCCTGACATTTTCAGGATTGCAATAATTATTTTTTAAGCTCGATCAGCGCTACCGTCATCCACCTGGCTAGGGTCTACAATAGCCTCGGGTGGGATAGTAGCCTCACCGGAGTCGACCAATTTTTGAGCCTCTTCATTGCTCATCGTTTCTTTCGTGGTCGGATTCTCGATCACTTTATTTTTGCCGTGCATACGCTTACCTTTCTTGGCCTTCCGGCCTTTTGTTTGTTCACTTGTTGAGGCGGCCCCGGCCGGATTCGAACCAGCGACTGTTCCAGCGTTTCGCATGGAAGCCTCTACCGCTGAGGTACGGGGCCTTTCTGATTCATTCTGAACCACAGGCACCGCAATCGGTACATAAAAGAAAACACGATGGGCACTGTTCACCGTAACCGTGGCCTTTTTGATCAGACCATTTTTAGCGGCTCTCATGAGAATCCCTTTTTCGATCCCAGCATTTTCGAGCTGGCTTAGGAGATACCCACGCCCCACGACCGAGCCTTTTTCTTTGAGCTCAACCCCTTCATTCAAAACGTCGACGATTTCTGATCCCTTCATAGTACCGCCCTTACTGCGCAATCTTTCGCCTCGAGGAGCTTTCGGAGTGCCGTGCTTTTCTCAGGCCCGTCCGGGAGATCGGCCTCAATTTTCAAAGCGAGCTCACCGAATGGCTGGCTGGCTTGTTTAAGTTTTTCGGGTAAGTGCGCGAAACTAAAATATTTTAAAATAGCGCTGGGAGTGGTTTTTTTCGGCTTTAAAAAATGGCCTTTTTTTGGGTCATCCATATCGGTCCTTTCATAGCGGTCGTTTATGAAAGTGTTAAAATGCCATCACAAAATTTTCAAATACATTTCAGGGGGATAAAGAAAATAAAAACGACCTATTAAAAACTCTTGCGGTTTTCTTAATGTCAAATTATCGTCACTCAATCGGTAAGGCTTTAAGTTTCCTCGTTGCGCTTGTCGATAGTGATTTACCACTGAAAAAATGCCAGTATTAGGTCGCTTTAAATCGTTTTAAACAATTTTTCACCAACGAGGAAAACCGGGTAACTGGTTAGGTTCAATAGGGTACCCCTTAAAGAATCTAACCAGAGCTCAGGTTCGCTCATTGGGGGAAAAATGGCTCGAGTAAACATCGAAGAGGACGCAATCAAAAGGGCATACAAGCTCTCAGAAATAATGGGCTGCTCAGTCAGGGAAGCCCTTGGAACCGTAGCGATGCTATGGTCAGACTCTCAAGAAATCTTAAAAATTGAGTGCTCTCGCGAGGAGCTTATCGACATGGCAAGGATCCACACACTCGACAGCGAGCTGCAGCAAAAGTGGATTAACGCTCTGATTCGTTCGCGTTTCATTTCTCCAAATGGTGAGGCTTTTCTGATCCACGGAAATAAAATCCAGATCGAGCAAAGAGTAAGCAAAACTCATACCAGTTCCAAGGGAGGCGAAGCGACAAAACGCAAATGGGAAAAAATTAAGGCTGAAAGAGGGCTGGCAGCTAGCCGGCAGCCTACCCCAAGCCTACCGCCAGCTAGCGTTCAGCTAGCCGAGAGCAGGCCGGAACCTAGCCTCGACCAGGCTGAGACTACGCAATCACTAGGCACAATTCAATGCAATGCAATTCAAGGCAATACATTACCCCCTAACCCCCATGGGGGTGGGGATACTGGGTCTGGATCGGATGCTCTCGAGCTTGAGGAAATTATTACCCAGTGGGGGATCACCATGAGGCATTTTGCCATTACCCTCGACCCTCGGACCGACGACCACGCCCTCCGAAAGCTTTTGAACCGCCATGGTTTCGCCCTCACCCGAGCCGCCATCATAGGGGCCCGATACGAACAGGGCACGAACACGTTCAATCCGGCAAAGCACCTCTCGATCAGCCGAATCTCAAAGCCCGGCACCTTCGAAAAGTTCGTCAAACTCGGATCACAGGACCCGACCCAGGCACCTCAGAGCCCGGCCTCGCCCGATAACTGGGTTCCGAAAGAAATGCGAGCTAGCGTATGACCTTCGAATTTTTCAAAGTGCAGATCCAGCGCCTTCGATCCGAAAAAAAATGGGCCGACTCATACGGCACTGAGCGCATGGATGCTATCTGGGAATGGTGCCAGCGCATGAGAGCCGAAACTTTCGAAAAGGTGATCACCCAGGCAATCGGAAATTGTGTGAATCCTCCGCTCGTGAAGGACCTGAAAGAAATTTATGTTTCGGTCAGATCTCAGGAGCTCGTCAAGCCTCCGATCAAGTGTCGCTACTGCGATGACCGAGGTCAGATTTATGCTTACAGCCGAACGAATCCGAAAGATCCTCTCGCCGGCGATGACTTTGCCTGCAATCACTGCGAGCTCGGAAAAAAAACAATGAAGCTCCGGATGTGGAACGACGAACGATTGATCGAATACATTCCACGTTTCTGCACTGGCGAGGTTCAAATAGGTTCGGAAGTTTTCAGCGTCAATCATCTTATACAGCAAGCGTTTAAAAAAATGGAGTCAGTATGAAAAAATTTAAAGGTAAATTTTGTTACAGCAAGAATGAGCAGCAATATCATGGCGAATTTAAAACCAGAGATGATGCAATTCATGAGGCCAGGGCTTTAGATCACGACACTTTTTTTACAGCTGAATGCATTCCATACGTTCCATTTATTTCCGTTGATGATATTTTTGATCAATTGGCCTGCCAGGCATCAGATCATGCAGGTGAGGCTGGCGAAGAGTGGTTAAGCTTCATACCCAAAGAGGAAAAAAATGAACTCGAAAACTCTCTAAACAGAGTATTCAAAAAGTGGATGAAAAAAACCAATAACGAACCTCATTTTTATAGGGTGGAAAATATTGAGCAACACGACTTTTCTGAGGACCAAATACCATGAGCATGGCAGAACATTTCCCACTTCAATGGCCCTATGGATTCACTCGCACTGAGCGCCGAAAGAAAGCACCTTTCAAATGCACCGTCGCCAAAGGTCGGAATGATGTATTTAAGCAGCTCAAACTAATGGGCATCGGAAATTGGAACGTGATCATTTCGTCGAATGCGCCTTTAAGCATTCGCACCTCTGAGGTCGTGGATCCAGGTCGAAAGCTGGCCGATCCTGGCGTGGCCGTTTATTTCCGGAAGGATGATCGCCCCTATGTCTTTGCCTGCGATAAATGGGACTCACTGGGCGACAATCTCCGAGCTCTGGCAATGACCATTGAAGCTATCAGAGGCCTCGAGCGATGGGGTGTTAGCGATATGCTCGAAAGGACCTTTCAAGGGTTTGCAGCCCTTCCACCGCCGCCAAAAGCCTCCGAAAAACGGAAATGGTGGGAGGTCCTGCAATGTGACCGCGAGGATTCTCCTGAATTCATCCAGTCGCAATATAAAAAGCTCGCTAAGGCCGCTCATCCCGACCAGGGCGGATCTCACGAGAAAATGGCCGAGCTCAATAACGCAATCGAAGAGATGCGCACCACTTGGGGGAATCCATGAGCCGGGTCACGAACGAAAACATTCGAGAAACTATCGATACGATCATGAAATCGCCCGAGGATGATGTGGTAACGACGCGGGATGAATTGCTCGACGTTCTCAATGAGCTCCTCGAGGCCCGCACCGTGATCGCCCATTATGCCGGAAATTTTAACGGTAAGGATGGCAGCAAGTGGAACAAAGACACGTTCTTTTACGAGGATAAATTCGGCGGATCAAGTACCGCATTCGGTGGAAAATTCGCTCAGGAGCATCGTCATAAATGGGGTCAGCAATGAGCACGAAAAAACCTATCGAAATTTATTTGAGCAAGTCAGCCATCGAAAGCGTGGTCGGTTTTGATCGTGCCATTGTCACGGTTTCTGATCAGCCATTTCCGGAGGCGGTTCATTTTCGTGAGGTCGAGGATGCTTACACAGTTCAGGTGAGCCGCAATTCACTGATCGCTAAGCTGGCGATGAGGGATTCCTATATCGAAAAGCTCGAGAAAAACAATACAGCCTTAGAGGAGCGCTGCCATTATTTCATTGCCGAGCAGAATCGCCTTAACTGGATGATCGAAAAAGGTGCCAGCGTCACTTTGCTGACGAACGGGAAATATAAAATCACTATCTATGAGCGCTTTGTTCCGACTGATTGGGCTCACGTTAATGGGTTCGACACACCTCGAGAGGCAATCAATGCAGCTATGAGGATCAAGCCATGAGCTTCGATAAGTACCGTGTCACGCTCTTTAAGCAGAAAATTAGGGCCTCGATTCCTGGCGGTTCATCTATTCGGTTCGATAGCTCACGCGATGGCTCTCACCTGCACATAAAACTTTTCATGCGCTATTACGGTAAGCAAAACGAAGTAGCTGCGCTCATTTCAAAGCACCTGCAGCGCAAAAGAATTGACCATAAAATCGTTAAGGACCCTTTTAATCTTTATTGGGATTGGCCCGAGAATGAAAAGCCGGCCTTTAGCGTTTCGATACCCGTTGATCAGGAGGCACTGCCAGAAAGGAAAAGAAACTATGGAAAAGCAAAAATGTAGAGGCTGTGGTGGAACCGGCCGTAAAATGCGACCAAACGGCTACACGAGCGCCGATATTGTCGATCACCCTAGATGCAACGGGACCGGATGGGTCGAAGCTAAGCCAAAACAGAACTATTCCCAGAGCCGTGGCCGGCACATTCGTAAAAATGAGGGCATGGAAGAGCTCAAATTCGTCGAGGCTGTATGAAACCCACTATAATTCACTACGTCAAACAATACGAGCCATCGATCACCCTGCTCTGTGGGGTTGATAACGGTTATCACAATGCCAAGGGCCAAAAGGTGAGCTGTAAGCGATGCCTGCGCTCTATGAGGGCCCAGGGGCTTCCAGAATATATCCACATGACTCTCGATCATCAGGATAACCCTCAAATGCTCCTATTCGCCCGTAAGGATCGTTTTCAAGGGTTCAAGCGGCTTTTCGTAATGGGAGTGGCCTGGATCAAGTCAGCGGCTATTAGCTCGCTCAGCTGTGGTTACTACAATCCACCGGGGGATAAGCCATGAGATCAAATATCATTGACTGTGATCAATGCGGAAATCCGTTTTGCGAAGAGTGCGATAGCTATACCGAATGCGAAACCTGTGACATTGTTACCTGTGATCAATGCGAAGGTGCGTTAATTGAATGCGACCACTGTGGTCAAAACAATTGCGAGGACTGCCATAAAAAACACCCGGAAGAATGCAAAGAGTGGCCAGAGGATCTCGAGAAACCAAAACCGGCTTATAGATGCCCGGACACGATTGACGCTTTCACCGGAACGAACGATAAAGGAAAAACACTATGAAAAAACGAGTAGAGGTTTTTAAAAGCCCAGGCGGAATCATCACGTTCATTGAACCAGGTCAGCATAATGCGAATCGTGATCGCGGTTTTTTCGGCGATAAAATCGGCGAGCGCAATGTGGTGATCGATGACCAGGACGAAAAGGATTACCAAAAATTTACCCTGATCGTTAATTTCGTTTATTTCTTGGCCTTGGTTTTGATAGTGGCACTAAAATTCAGCTGAAAGAGGTATAAAATGCGACAATTAGATATTTTGGTTTTAGGGGATAACAGCGAAGCCGGTGGGGTCAAGAAGTGACTCAAAATCAATCGACTCCGAGCACTGATTGCCTTAGAAACGATTTTCGCGATTACTTGGTTCGAACAGGTAACAATATTTCATACGTTGCTAGGGCCATTTCAGTGAAGAGAACGACGCTCTCGTGCTTTCTTCACCTTCACGCTAAAAACATCACCTTTGAGGCCGGAATAAAGCTTCAAAAATTTCTCAAACAGGAGGCTTTATAATGAATCGTCGAATAATGCGCGTGGAAGTTTCTGCCGCTGCCATTGCTGATATGTTTATCACCGGTAAAAAGTTTCAGTGCCTCAAGGGTGTTCCACCCACTGCGACCTTGATCTCAGTTTATCAAAACCCATTGCCGGGAAATCCGAGCACGTTTCTTTTTTTCTTCGAGGACGACTCATTTCCAGAAATCACCGAGGGGATGGAAGCGCCTAAACACCCGACCCCAATCTGCAGGTTCACAATGGATCGCGAGGTAATTTCACCATGATGAAAATTCAATATAACGTACTCGTTAAAAAGATTTATGAAATGGTCGATCTTGAGCTCGAGCTCGATACCAAAGAGGGCCGCGAAGTCGCCAAAGCATTGACCTGTGCTCTGACAGAATTCCACCCTGAAGTGATTGCAGCGAAGAAAAGACACGATGAGGCGATGAAATGTTCAAATATACTTTTGATGTAGAGCCAGTGTCAAAGGGCCGGCCAAGGTTTGGCGGAGGCACTGTTCGAACACCTCAAATGACTAAGAAATTTGAGAACACGGTCGCCATACTCGCCCGCCGAGCATTCAATGGCCCGCCACTTACTGGGCCGCTCGAGCTCGAAATAATATTTTATATTACTCCGCCCCAGCGACCAAAGGATCACTTACCAATTGTTAAGCCCGACATTGATAATTTTTCGAAGGCTATCATCGATGCATTGAATAAGATCGTATGGATTGATGACGCCCAGATCTGCAATTTCTCAACAAAGAAACGATACCAGTGGGGCCGAAAATATGGATCTATTGAGCTCACTGTGACCCAAATGGACTCCTCGCAATTCAAAAAGCCCGTGGTATAATTACCCTATGGCTGTAACAATTGGCGTAAAAACTAATGTCGATCAGATCGCAAAATCAATAGGTAAGCTGGGAGATTCTCAGGTGCCTTTTGCCACATCACTCGCAATGAACAGGACCGGTGAGCTCGCCAGGAAAACATTGGTTACGACAATGAAATCGGTATTTGATCGACCGACGCCATTCGTTTTAAATAGCACGTTCGTCAAGAATTCAACAAAGAACAGATTGCAAATAACGATAGGCCATAAAGAGCTCAACGGTAAGGGCCGCCCATCAAGTGCTTACCTTCAGGCCGAGATCGAGGGCGGCATAAGAAAGCGTCGAGCATCGGAACACGCGCTCAATAATTACTATGTGCCGTCACGCAATATGCCCCTTGATCAGTACGGGAATATTCCAGGGGGCCAGATTAAAAAGCTACTGAGTGAGCTGGGCCTATCCGAGAATAGCTCAGGCTTTACATCCAATCGCTCTACTAACAGTGCAGCAAGGCAAAAGCGTAAGGGTACGTTTAGGGATGTATTCGTCATGCAGCCCAATAACCCAAGGGGTCTAAAGCCTGGGGTGTATCAGAGGATATACAGTGCAACAAAGACACGCTACTCAGCATTGGCAGGACGTAACGTCGCTATCCAAGGACCGACTACACTAAAGCCGTTGCTCTTCTTTGTTAGTACCCCTCAATACAATAAGCGCTATGACTTCGAGGGTGTCATCCAAAGGGTATGGGATGCAGAGTATGGCAGACAGTTCGCAGCTGCAATGGATTACGCATTGAGTACAGCGAAGTTCAAAGTCAATGCAGTGTAACTCATATCCAATATATAGCACATGA
>ERZ724522.246-NODE-246-length-37292-cov-8.192926_pt1 | contig 37292 bp, 53 predicted proteins | sample MGYA00376055_ERZ724522 | MGnify/ENA primary metagenome ERZ724522 (study PRJEB28724, sample SAMN07190884) | wastewater metagenome | isolation source: effluent of sewage treatment plant in Hong Hong | place: Hong Kong | collected 2016-03-17 ...
GCAATCGCGTCGATTGTTGCGTGCGACCCGTAGTTCAACTTCACCGGTATCTCAACTCCGGCCTGCACTTCCGTCTCAATAATGCCGTTGAACCCCTCGTCGAGTGCCGTGTGGCTGTGGGGACCTGCCTTGAATATCACCTCAGCAACAATCTTCGCAGCTTCCCTATCCTCCATGGACGTGAACGCCACTTTCTCAAGCTCCTCAAGACTCTCCACCGGCACGGCACGCTCTTTGAGCAAGGTAGTTGCTCGCTCTTTCTCAGCCTCAAGCTGTCGTCCAATCTCCATCACGGGGACCTGTCCTGGCATTGGCGCGTCGAGGTCTGACACCTTTGGCGCGATTGTCTTCACCAATTCAGTCGCAATTATCGTCGCAGTCGTCGTTCCGTCCCCACCATCAGCGTCAGTACGCTTTGCCACCTCATGAAACCCCACCGAGACGTTATCCTCGTTCTCATCGTCGAAGCGAATGTGCGAAAGAATTGATGCGCCGTCGTTCGTGATGCCGTTTGGCAAATAGAAATTGCGACCACCAGGACCGAGTGTGCGTCCGAGGTAATCGCCAATGAGTGTCGCGCTCTTTATGAGCGCTGCGCGTGCATCTTTCCCGATTGCGTATTCTTTCTTTTTCATGCTGTGGTGGTTATTAGGTTAGCAAGGTTTCTTTTTTCCCTTCTTCTTTGCCATATGCGAATAAGTATAGTCTAACCGTGAAGGAAGTGTGAGCGTACCTGTGGATTACTTCACGAACTTAAGTCGGTTCTTCCCGATCTTGCTCGTCCCCTTCTTCTTCATCGCCATCGCAAACTCTCGTTTGCCAATCTCCTCACGCGTTGCGCTAGGTCGCGGACGACTCATGAGCGCGTAGCGCAACTCGTCGAGCGGGTCGTCACCATCCTGCTTGTTCATGTCCTCTGGCACGCGCTCTGAGTGCACCTGGTTAGGGATCGCCTCGATGAGTGCCTTCCCCGTATTAAAGATTTGGAGCTTCGACGTTACCTTGTCCATCGACCCCATGTACGGGCGCATATACTCACGCACAATGCCCCACCCCACGACACGGTTGTTGTCTGCTTTGATGAGGTGAGGCTGCTTTCCCGTGAGTTCTCCCACGCGTCTCGAGAAGATTTCCGCGCCAGAAAGTCCCTCGTCGCTCTCCCCTTTTTTCGACCATATCGCTGGGTCGCACACGCCATAGTCGAGCTTTTCGTTTGCGGGCGTCATGGCCACGAATTCTTCTGCTGCCTGCGTGTAACTCATGCCACTGCCGTGCAGTTCGCGGTACCTGAACACCTCGCCATCAGGCGCGGTTGCGTACCATCCGAGAGAAAGGGGATGGTTCAGTCCGTAGTCAAACGCAAAGAACTTCGCCCAGTCCTCTGGGATAGTGAACGGCTCGCACACCTGCACTTTCATCGAGAATTCCTTGAAAAACTGACCGGCAAAGAGGTCAAAATCGCCCTCGCGCCACGCACGGCCAAGATCACCCTCAAGTCCCTCGAGATAGTCGATGTATTCCCGGTTCAACGCCTTGTTATCCTGGTACGTTGCAGGAATGAAGCGTGTTTTGCGCTCCTCGAGGAGCCGGTGAGGGAGCACGAAGCGCGATTTAACGAATCCGTGCCCGATACCACCAGGATTGAACGATGCGTAGATGCGCGGGCGCCAATTTTGCTTAGACGTACGCAACGAACCCATGAGTTTCATGTATTTCTCCTCCGTAAGCTGGTTCAACTCCTCAATAACGATGATGTCGTACTCCACTCCCACGTACTTATCGATGTCATCTTCGCTATGGAACCCACCAAGAAGAAGCCGACTCCCTTTCTCGAACGTAATCACGTTGTTGCTCATCTCAAACGGGATTTTTCCCTTGATGATGCGCTCGATAAGGTCTCCGAACGACTCCTTAGCGGAGATAGCGGTCTTACGAATGAAGAGAATCTTGAGCCCCTGCACACGTTGAGCGTCGTCGAGCGCTGCCTGTGCGAAAATTGCGTGCGATTTACCGGGACCACGAGCGCCACCGCACCCGATTTCAGTGGGACCACCCTCAAAATCTGCAGCACGTGCTGCTGCATGGAACTGCCACTGCCAGGGGAACGGCACATACCCCCGAGAGAGGAAGCGTTCTGCCTGGTCAGGAGGACTCCCCGCCGACTTCGCTGTATTCAGGCACGATAGTAGCGCGGTCTCCGAGTCTTTCTCGGCTTCCTGGGAGGGCTGTGGGTCCATATGCTTTCAAAAGTTGGTGGCTAATTTCGATCTTCACCGGCTCGATACCGATATCGAGCGTGCCGGATGTTGCAGGAGAGCCCTCAGCCATCTTCCAAATGAGTTCGGCCGGGAGTTTTTTCATGAAAAGCATCTTCTCTTCCTCCGGCATCTCCATGAGGTAGCGCTGCGCGAACGCTTTGAGCGATTCTTTGCCTCGCCGGTTGCGTTCAATCCCCATCTTTTCGCGCATCGTCTCTACTTGCTCGAGTGGTACGCGAAGACCTCGCGCGATCTGCTCGTCAGTCATATCGCGCCAGTGCTTTTCAATCGCCCACTTGATCTGCTGTTCCTCGGTTTGCGTGAGAGGCATGGCTATACTATAACGCAAAATTTTTGCAAGGTGCCTTCGTGTGGAAATTTTTTGGTATCAGTTCGAGTTTTTGGGAGGGGGTGTGGGGTGGGTTGACTTTCGTGGATAGTGGGGTGTGGTGGGTGGTTCATGATACGTGATCCGGGTCTCGTTATTAGGGGTTTAGTGGAAATATAGACGGGGGTGGGGGTGGGGTGCGCCCTCTTCCATTTCAGCCTTATTCTACGCCACACTTCAAGTGTCGCACAACAATGATTGTGCGCACATTGGCCTAGATACTCACTATTTTAGCGAGCATGGTGGGTATATCACGAATCATGCACCATGACCCGCAATCGCTACGAGGCTCTATACGCCTCTAGGACACGCGTATCATGTCTCATGGCTCATGATACGCACCCGCACTGTTGCGCTTAGCCTGCACGCCTTTCTGCTTGAATGGGGCGCGGTTCACGGTGCGCTCACCCTCGCGCCTCGCTCGCGTGTGTGCACCCCATGGGGAAACCTAGAAAGAGCGAGAATAGGCCATATTTTTGATGATGTGGTGTAATGCGGAAATACTACAGCCTAGAATAAGGACGTTTACGTAATTAAGCCCTGAAAACCATGCCATCTGTCAAATTTCTATATACAGAGAAGAAACAATTAATAAATATAAAAAAAAAATAATAAATTGTGTTATTAGATAGTATGCACGGCGCTTGACACGGTTGTGGTGTAGTTCACGGCCTACTTACGTGAAAATTATATAGTTTCTACACAGAAAGTCAAATATCACGATACGAAAAGTATCATGTGGATAACTTAGAGTTGACACGAAAGATACTTCGCGTATCATGCAACGAGTACCAAGTGATATGACCCGTTTTCCTGATTATGAAGATTACTTGCTACACCAGCTCATTTATTCCCTAATACAGCGCACCATGTTCAAAGACCTACCCGCCTTCATCGGCCTCGTGTTCTTCATCGCAGTGCTCATTATTGGCGCAGGACTCACCTATGGAGGTTAAAACGACAGTCGAGGCCCGTGTCGAATCAGTACATGCGGACAACGGGGCCCGGGGCCCTGTTCGCATCGGCTACCGTGCACGTATCGTGATTCACCACGGGTACAACGAGCAGGGTAAAAAGGATGCGCCCCTTGTGCGAACCGATATCAGCGAAGCATGGCGCGATGCCCGCATTATGCGCGAGCATGAACTTACCAAACGTGCACTACCTATTACGTAAATACCTAACGTATGCAACCTAACTACGAAAAGATTGCGAGCCTGTACAAGAGTCGTAAAGCGATTGTGATAAACAATGCGTTTGCGAAACTCCTAGGCCATGACGATATGCGCGACCTGTTCGCGGAGATTCACGGGTGGGGACACTCGTATGACTTCACGTACAGCAACGCAACGGATGACCTCCAGCGTTTCCTACGTCTCTTTATCAAAGACAACTACCTAAGCTAAACCACCATGCCTAAATATCGAGTAGAAGTAGAGTGGGACACCACAGCAAGCCTAGTCATTGAAGCGCCTACACTTCAGCTTGCACGCGAGCGTGCCGTGATTCTTGCCGAGACCGGCAAAGGAGATTGGGAAGTCGGGTACGACCAGAACGCGGAGAACTTTCGCGCAGACGACAACATAGAGGTGATTGAATCACCTGACGCACGGGACGAGCAACACGCACAGGCGAATACCGAAGCGTGGGAAGAATGGTGCGAAGAGAACCCAGACGAGGCGCAAGACGAGGGTGCTTTCGACAATAACGTATGTCCGAGCGCACCCCGCCCGCTCACGGAAGGCGAGACGGCACACAAGTGGGACACTGATACGGACCCCGTATCGTGTGCCGAGTGCGGTGCAACGTACGACCCTGAAATTCACACCGTGCGGGAGACCGCCGACTAGAGTTCCGGCATTGCACCTGTACGGGTGCAATAGCGGGCATTTTAGACCCGACCAAAACCACCACAGCCATGACTAAAGACGAGAAGCTAGCCGTGCTCGATAAGTGCATGACCGTCTCAACGCGAGACGATGGGACGGACTTCAACCACTTCACGGATGAGGCGCCGGAGGAGTTGAAAGACCTGTACCTAGAGTACTACGAGGTGCGAGACCAGGACTATGAGATTTTTGCGCGAGCGTGCGACATTGTGGGCGATGTGTACGCGTACAAGCCTGACTCAACGGATGAGGAGGCTACAGATGCAATCTATGAGGAGGCGAGCGACAGTGCGAGTGTGTACACCGCCGACCGTCTAGAGATTATCAACATATGGAATGAGGAAGAGATAAGCGAGATGGTGCGTAGTGAAGGCCATGACTCAATCGCGCAGGCGTGCGCATCGTGGTACGACCGCCAAGTAGAGCAGGCAGCAATCATTATCAAGGATTGGGTAAATGCAGAGGCGTAGTGTTTCCGCATCGTGCTTCACCCCTCACGGGCTGTGGAGCACGCTAGCGGGCACATTAGTCCCCGAGACGTAACGCAGTTTCGTCTAAGTAACAACAGACACATGGAGATAACACCCCTGCAGGCACTCGTGGCCAAATTCGCAAGCAAAAGCGAGATACGCCAAGAGCTCGCGTGCGTACGGTTAGACGGGAAGACGGCGCTTGCAACCGACAGCTTCCGCATGGTTGAGGTGACGCGCATAGATGACGAGGCACCGGAAGCTGACGCGCCCGTACTCGTGAACGCAAAACAACTCGCACAAGCCAAGATCACAAAGGAACCAGGCTTACTCGATGGTAATTCACTCATGGTAGGAGACACGACTATTTGTCCACTCCTCATGGTGGATGCCGAGAAGTACCCTGACGTGAAGAGGATATGGGAACAATCAGAGAGCAGGGACTATGTGGAGGTGCGACTGAATGGCAAATACCTAGCCGATATCGCTACCGCACTTTCTAAGTTCAATGACTTTGAGAAGGTGATACTGCGCGTACCAACGGACGGCAGTTTCAAGCCCGTGGCGTTTCGAGCGAGTGGCAAGGGCCACAGTGCGCGTGCCGTGCTCATGCCGATGACTTCGTAAACCATGTTTACGAACGCGTCCTAGTGCATCCGCGTTGTCCCCACGTGGGGATAACAACGGGCGCGGTAGTACACCAAATGATACTATTAGGCTCACTTATATAACTAAACCACCACATAAAAGATATGCGTAAATTACTCACACTAAGCGATGACCAGGAGGCGCTGGCACAGGAACTCATGAAAGAGACCTTGCAGGACTCTTACCGAGGCTTGCTGGTCTTCCTCATGGTCAACTACCGGCAGAACGCAAAGCGACCGCCTGGCCGACCGCGCAAGGGAGGGGATGACGACGCGAACGATAACCCAGAGTGGGACGTGCCGAAATTCCAGGCGCCGGACTATCCGATGAACAAGACGCCGTACACGTATAACGAGATCGTAGCGTGGCACGAGTACGATATCCGCCGTGGCCCTGCACCGGATATCAGCGAGTGTAAATTGCATCCGAAATGGAATGAGGGGTAGGGAAGCTAACGCGAACGGCATAGTTGCTATGCCGTTCAGATCATAAAGTTGAAGTCGCACGGACTGTCAGGGGTAGCACCCTGCCAGTCTTCGACTTTTATAGCCAGTGCCAGGCGCACATCCTTATGCAGGAAGACGGCGACAACATAGGCGTGGGTATTTTTCAGTAGAAACGCGTCAAAAGGTTGTCGGCGCATCGCCTCGTCTGAGAGTTTGTGCACGAGCCCTTGGGGAGATGACGCGGCCAGGAGCGCAAGTTTCTGGTGGGGGAGGAGGGCATTTTCTGAAATGTACTTGCGAGGGGAAACTTTTATCTCGATAGCACAGGGGTATGGGTAATTCTCTCGGAAGTATTCAAGCACTTTGGGGGTTATGTTTGCTTCTCGCGTCCTCTTGGTGCGAGGCAGTTCAGGCAACGATATTCCCATGGGTACGTAGACGGCGCTCATCGCCGGGGGTAAGAGGAGTCTGGTAATACGTCTTGTAGTACTGCTTCTCTACCGGTCGTGCGAGCGCTTCTTTGAGGTAGGACTTATAAGAACGGGCTGGTGGGGTCTTTTCTTCGAGGATGTCGTCGTAGCGGTAGCGCTTTGGTTCAGGTGGAATGACGCGCACAGCCTTGATGGTGCGGATCACGATATCGCCATCACCCCTACGTTGCATCACCCTCACGGTTTCAGGACTCGGGACACGTAGGCGCTTGCAGTGATACATCATCGTGGTGTGGTCTTTCCCAAACTCACGGCCTAATGCGGAGAAGGACCATCCCTCTACTCGGAGGGTTATCATTCGCTCAATATCAAAATCAAGCGTCCTCATTACCTGAAGTATAGGTGAAGCGGTACGTGGGTAAATAGGTTTGTCCACAACCTGTGGAAAAAGAATTGTTGCGGACCGTGCATCGTGTATGCTTAAGGGAGCGTTCTGAATTCCCACGGGAGTCAAAGCGCGGGCTGGCAAAGCAGGTAGAAACTCTCGTACGCGAGAGTTTTTATCTAAACCACACGTCCTGTCCGGCCTTGGGTAGCCGGTTCATGCGGGGCTCGTAACCCCGGCAGGACATCACTTAGAGAGATAGGATGGCGCGTGGAAGTCGTGCCCTTTCTCTATCGTTTCGAAGACCGCGCGATCACATTTACCGCCAAGCAGGTAGATGTAGGTATTCTCGTGGAGGTTTCCCATGCGTAAAATACGGCCTTGCGACTGGATATTATCGATGAACTTGAAGGACTGTGAGGCAAAAATCATGACGCTGAACTCGTGCGCATCAAAGCCATTACCCATGCTTGCCTGCACAAAGAACACGCAGTCATCACTCGCACGCGCAGCAGCGATCACAGCATCCTGGTCTTTCGTCGAGCCGGAAAGCACGAACACCTGTCGCTCCTTTGCGAGTTCCTTTGCGTACTCCTCAATTTGTGAGACGTAGTAGCAAATGACAATGGCCTTGCGGTACCCAGAGAGCAATTCTTTAAGCACGTCTAGCTTCTCGTAGGAGTTCTCACGCCGGTGGCGCTCGTGCCACTCCTGCGCGGGTGCGAGGTACATTTGCCCTATCTCATTGTGCTGCTTCGGGGTCCACGGTATCTCGATCACTTGCTGGTGTTGCTTCGGAACGTCTGCGCAGTCTTTGAGCAGAACGATGTCAGCAACTTTCTCTACGTACTCACGCACATCAGTGCGCCACGTCTTGTTGAGCTCGTAGTGCATCCGTCCGTACATGGAGGTCATGTGCTCGAACTTATTGCGGAAGGCACGCACGGGCCAGAAGATAGAGAGGTAGCAGGCAAGGGTATGGATATTCCAAGGGGTCGAGCGTATGGGAGTAGCGGTAAGAAGGAGCACGTGGGTGTCCGGGTTGTCCTTTATGTGGTTGTAAATCTTGGTGGCACGCTGGCTTCGCGCCTTTGAGAAGAGTGGAGAGGCGTAGTCGTGTGCTTCATCGAGTACGAGGCACTGATACTTTGCTAGGTCGGCCTTCTTGATCTCATCCCGTGTCATCACGTCAGCAACGGCGCCCTCCTCTTTGAGGTCGCGCTTCCACTTCCCTACCAGCGCCTTGGGGCAGACCACGAGCGCTTTACGGTCAGTACGTTTCTTCAGCCACTCACACGCAGCGAGCGTCTTACCGGTACCGACTTCCCACAGGAGAAGCGCCCGGTCAGGGTTCTTCTCGATGAAGCGTGCTTGGTGCTTATATAGCGTCTTTGCGGGCATGTTTACGTAGGTACGTCTCTCTATCACAGGAAGTCTCCCAGTAGTGAGAGATGGTGAAGAAATAAAAATCAATATGGATGTAGTGTCGGTAGCGGGACTGCCAGAACTCTACTCGGTAGCCTTTCTCTCTCGCTTCCTCATCAGAGAGTGTTATGGTCTCTCCCATTATTGGTGTCTCTGCATACCGCACGATGGCATCAGTCCACCGTCCCTCTTGCTCTCGCTCGTAGAATTTGCGTCTATGGAATTTCATTTTGTCTTCTTATACTTCTTGAAAATATCCTTACCAACGTGGCGCATGATAGCGCCTACTGCGTGAGCTCGGAACTCTCCGTTCTTATCATCAATACCGATGTAGCTTGAGATTGCATCAGACGCATGACACGCTTCGTGAGCGAGCGTTGCAAGTGCAGAATGAATAGGCAGGTCGCCATTCACCATCACGATAGGGCTCAGGTCTGGGAAGTTGAACGTGTGGCCACGTCCCTTGAATATGTCTTTGAACCACCACTCATGCTCGGGCACGTTCGACTGCTTCGCAATCTCACTTCCCTTTTTACAGCACTCCTCTATCGTTCCCAGTATCACGATCACGTTGTACTCACTATTCAAAATGGGTATGGTGTATGTTTTCATATCTAATCTTCTGTTACTGGTGAATCAGGTACGCTATTCCACAACTCCTCCTCTTCAGGCTTGTACACTCCCATCGCCACGTCCTCCTCGTACTCCTCGAGGAGTGCACCTTCAGAGATAGAGATTGCAGGCACCGGCGACTTGTCCGGTACCGTCTTCGAGACACGCTCAATGAAGGCGATGGTCTCTGGGTCATCCACAAACCAAGTGTGGCGGTTGCTGAGCGTCTTCTTCTTGATGATGCCTACGGCGTGAAGCGGTGCCAGGTACTTCTCGACACTCTCTTTCTCAAGGCCGAGTCCTTCTTCGGCGCCAATCTGGGAAGCGGAAAGGTCCGTACCCTTGCTTACCAGAATCTCAAGAATTTTACGGCGCTCACGGTTGACTGAGGAGTATGCGCACTTTTCTACGATAGAGACCATCTCATCCGTAACGGCAGCATCCACCATACCGGTCTCGTATGCGTTCATCACCTGCAAGGTGTGGAGGAGTGTATCGAAAATCTTTGAGTCGCGTCCCACACCTGAGATGTTAGGGATAGCGTCAGGCTTGCCGGTTTTAAAGTCAGTGTGGATGGTGGCCTTACCGTTCACGCAGAACTGCGCAGCCGCGTGGACGCGTGCTGCTTGCTCCTTTGAGATGCGGTACGGCAAGCTCTTGGCAGTATCAATGAACGTCTGCACGCCGTTGTAGTAGGCGGTGTAATACTCCTGCATTGTGTCGGCAATCTCTTTTGCAGAAGCCACTACGTCCTGCTGCTTCGCCATGATCTCAGCGTTTGATGGCTGCTCGAACCAGTAGTAGAGGAAGCGTTCACCCATCGAGCGGGAATTCTCAAGCGCACTGTAGATGTCAGGGGTAGATGCGCAGAGCGTGCCGATCTTCCCTTCCCACGGGATGCCACCGGTACCGGTGTACTTGGTGATTTTACCGTCATAGACCAGCTTCAACTGCGTCAGGATTTCCCCACGGCTCATGGGGTTCTTAGCGAGGATGGAGGTGAAGTCGCTGAAGATCATCATGCCGGACCCTATCTGGCGCAGGAGCGACATTTCCTTCCCCTTTACCTTGAAGCCTGAAAGCAGTGTCTTCTCGGTGAGGTCATCGATGAAGTAGGTGCGCGGGAGTCCGTTACATGGAGCAAGCAACGTGGTCTTACCGCCCGAGGACGGTCCCACAATGATGGTCCATATCGGGTCGCGGTCCATGAGCATATTGCCGATGCAGGTAGCAAGCACTATCTCAAGAATCCACGGGTCCTTGATGACGATGAACTCTCCGAACTTCTCCTTTACGTCAGCGAGTTTCATAGGAGGTGCGCGGTTATGGCAGCAGCGATCTCAGGTGTGATACCGGTGTCCCAGGAGGTCTTAAAGAAGTGTTGCTGTTGCTCGGGCAGCATATCGTTTTCGTCATCCACAATGGCGTACTTCTCTACGTTGGGATGAAGCTCGAGCCATGCCTTAATCTCTCGACCGCGTTCGCAGTATTCAATACCTGTACCAGCAGGACGACCAAGCACGGGCGTGATATCGAAGAGCGGGCATACCTGCTTTGAGATTTCCTCCATGCCATCGTCATGGAAGGTGCGCCATGAGGATGAGAGCACTACGTTCAGGTCGGATACGTCGAGCGTTATCTTTCCTACGAGAAAGGCGAGGTAGGGGTCAATACCAATGTAGCCACGATGCCGTTGACTCGTGGTCTTGCAGTTCACTACCCCATCGATATCTAGGAAGAGTACTTTCATATCAAAAGTTGTGGCGCTCGTACGCATCTGCGAGGTCATCACGCAGTTCCGCTACCCGTTGACCGACCTTGTACAGGCTATTGATGACGCTCTCGAATTTCTCGTCCGTGATGAAGAAACCGCACTCCCTGTTGGTGCACTCATACCCTTTCCTGCCCCAGTTTTGGTTGAGCATCCGGTTGCACTTCGGGCAGCACATATTCTTGAGGCGGGACCAGATCATACCGCAAGTGCTTTAACAGCACTGATAAAGTCAGTGCTGTAGACCTTCATGTACACATCAATCGCATCACCATGATTCCCGCACACGAAGCAGTGCACACGAGTCCCGTATACGTGCATCGAGGGGTTCTCATCGTCATGCCACAGGCAGTTCGCTTTGTGGCCACGACTCACCTTTATAATGTCTGAGATACGCGTGTCCTTTGCGCGAGCCACCTGCATCTCAGAGACACCTTTATCGGTCATAGGGGACTCGTCCTTTTCCTTACCCATGTACTTGAGAAAGCGCAGGTCTTTCTCGTATTTTGAAAGGTCATCCTCAAGGACTTCGCGCAGACGCTCGATGTGTCCTTCAAGCCAGTCGAGATACGCGGGACGCTGGCGCACGCTCATCTTATTGATGGCGTGGTTCCACTGATCGCGTACCTCTGCGAGGTCTGAGATTTGCTTTTGGATGTCCTTGATACGTGCACGAGTCGCACGCATCGCTGCGGTCTTTGCGTCGGGGTAGAGGTCCATCAACTGACGGATGGTGTTCTGCGGAGGGATAGTAAGGAGCCACGCCTTTTCCATAGCGTCAAGAGCATCGAGTTCACATTCCTCAGCTTCAGAAAGCGTTGGTTTTGCGATACCCCAGGTGTACTCGGTGGTGGCAGACATACTTTGAAATGTAGCATCCACCCTCCCGCATCACTATCCCCAGGTGTGTGGACAAGTGGTATTGTGGAGAAAACATTTACCTCTTACGATGAGCATATGATTCGAGAAAGAACTGGAAGTAGTAGTGAGAGCATTAAAGTAAGTAAACGAGCACGCAAATACCTTAAGGTATGGGCTGCGAAGAAAGATATTTCTATGCTTGCGTTGGTGGACCTCATTCTCTTCAAGAAGAAGCCGAATCAGAAACCCCCTACTAACCGCTAACCTACACTATATGGGAGACGAACTTACTTACGGGCAGAAGGCAGTCGGGCTTACGTTCAACCCTTCGAACGACCCGCTCGTTCAGGTTCTAAAGGAGAAGGCTGCAGAATTCATCGACGCCTGCCACGAGGCGCGTGAGGCAACTGAATCCGGCGATAAGAAGCGTATGCTTTCAGTCGCTATTACTGAGGCTCAGACTGCACAAATGTGGGCGGTCAAGGCAGTAACCTGGCAAGACTAATATGTCTACCAAGAAAGAAGAAGACGGATGGGACTCACCTGAGAATGAGGTCAAATCCAACTGGATGAAGTTCAACGTCCCTCTCGAGGACAAAATCTTCGGCACTCTCATTGATAAGCGTGTCGTGAAGTCGAATCTTCCTGGTAAGGAAGGAGAGCCTTCAAACGTGTACGATATCAAGGCACTGAAGGAGACTCTGTTCCACGTGGTTGATGACGCAAAGAAGGTCGTCGAGGAGCCAGTACATATTCACATCGGTGATATCTACTCGGTCTCTGGCACGGCTGTGATCGACCGACAGATGAAGAACATCCGCAAGGGTCAAATCATCGGTCTCAAGTTTATCGAAGAGAAGCCATCGAAGACCAAGGGCTTTGCTCCGGCAAAAGTCATCAAGGTATTCGCTCCTAAGAACGCTGACGGTACGCCACAGGTGGACCAGGAGTTCATGGATTCACTCGACCGCGAGTTCGATTAACTTGCACCCCTCAGTGGAGGGGTGATGTGCAAGTCTCAGCGAGCGGGACGTACACATCACCCTCCTACGGGAGGAAGTTATTAGTTCACCACAGCACTATGGCAGATACTGACCTGGCTATCCCTACCAAAGAGGTAGAAGAGGAAGCCCGCTCAATCGCTCCCATCAGTGAGCACGCACTTTCCCTCACCATCGAATCCCCAGAACAGGTGAAGGAAGGAGAAGAGCTGCTTACTAAGATTAAGGAAGCGAAGAAGCAACTGACCGCACGCAAAGAGGCTATTACGCGCCCGGCTATGGCCGCGCTCGCAAGCATCCGGGACCTGTTTAAGGGCCCTGAGACCGTCCTTGCTGAGGCAGAGAAGATCGTGAAGGGGAAGATGCTCGAGTACAACGCGCTCGAGGAAGAACGGATTGAAACCGAGAAAGCTAAAGCAGCAAGTGCTTTAGCTGCCGGAACGATCAAGGAGGGTACCGCAGTCGCAAAGACGCTCGCTGCCGGTGTCGCTACCAAAATGAAGACCCGTACGCTCACCAAGGTGCGTGTTACGGACGAGAGCCTTCTGCCACGTGAGTACTTGGTCCCTGACCTCAAGCTCATCACTAAGGCGATTATCGATGAGGGGAAGGAAGTACCAGGCGCTGAAAGTTACAAGGAGAAAGTACTAGCGAGCTAGCGTATGAACATACAGCAAATCATTACTCTGGTAGTAATCGTTCTCGCTATAGGTATCTCTCTCAACTTCATGTTCACGTGGATAGGTAAGTCCAGGCAGTACTGGGATGGTATTACTGCTACTAAAATGGCTGCGTGCCAGGATGCCGGTTACACCTACGGCGAGTGCTTCAACACGATTGAAGCTCGTGAGCGTATCAAGTTCAGTCACTAGCGTATGGCGCTCCTCAATTACACAACCAAGATCGATGCCGACAAAACGGCAGGAGAGATATCGAGCATCCTACGGGGTATCGGTGCTTCTGCCGTGCTCACGGAGTACGACAAGGACCTTGGTATCGTCTCGGCCATTTCGTTCAAGATTGAACTCAATGGTCAACCGATATCGTTCCGCTTGCCTACTGATTGGCGCCCGGTACAGGAGGTACTTGAGAGGCAGAACCGTAAGGCTCGCAACCATATACCTCACGACCAGGCAGCAGCCGTACGTGTGGCATGGCGCATCGTGAAGGACTGGGTTGAGGCGCAGTGTGCCATCATCGAGACGCGCATGGTCTCAACGGTTGATGTGTTCCTACCGTACGCCATCATGCCGAACAATCAGACCCTCGCGGAGAAGATTCACGAGAGTCCACAGTTTCTACTCGGTAAAGGAGACTGATATGGAAGAGAAACCTCCAATGTGTGAATGGACTCCATGTGACCGAGAAGGGAAGCATCTTGAGTCAGATGGTCGAGGTCGCTTGTTCCATCTCTGCACTCCGCACCGCCGTCTGCTCCGTAAGCAGAAGAAGCTCGACAACAATATATGAGCGGAAAGAAAAAGTACATCCAACTTCCGAACGAGTACCTGTCGTACTCCCAGATGTCGCTATGGATGGCGAGCCCAAAGCGCTACGCTGACCTCTACTTCGACCGCAGGGATGAGCTTAAGTTCGACAACGATGCGCAGCAGTATGGCCGTGAGGTCGCTGACGCGCTCGAGGCAGGGCTAGAGACCGGAGACCTCCTCACGGACTCCGCAATGCTGCTGCTGCCTAAGTACGATGTCGCGGACGTTGCCATCCATACTGAGTTCAAGACTCCCTACGGGTGGCTGAAGCTGATCGGCAAGCCTGACTCCATGGATAGCCTCACCAAGGCATTCATCGAATTCAAGACCGGCAAACATCCATGGACCGCGAACAAGGCGCAGAAGCACCCGCAGATGCCCTTCTATGCAGTCGTCATCGGTGTCGCGTACGGAGTGTGGAACAAGGACGCTATTCTCGCCTGGATTGAGACGGAGCGTACCGAGAACGCAGAGGGCAAGTTCATTACGAAACCTACCGGACGTGTGGAGCAATTCACGGTCAAGTTCACCCGTAGGGAATTGCTTGAGTTCCAAGTGCAGATGATAAAGGTTGCTCACGAAATAGAGCTCGCGTGGGCCAGCCACATTACTAATCCCGAGCTCGTTAACTTCTAGTCGTATGAAAGTTAAGGAAGGTCTTGAAGAGCAGTACGCAAAGTATGTCGAGGTGAATAGCCAGGATGAATATTCAAAGGCGTGTATCACTGCCGGAGAAGCATTTGGTCAGGCACTCGACGAAGGCAAAACCTGCGAAGAAGCGGAAGCAGCCATGCTTGCTGCTGAAGATGGGCTTACTGGGTACATGGTTGGTGCTGTTATCTCCGCAATGAATAAGTTTAATCCTCGTGGCGATGAGGTGCGTGAATGGTGGAATAATAGATTCAATGTGTCGCATCCTACTGGCACAGTGAATCCTGCCATCATCACGGTAAAGGGCCCTGAAGATGTATGAGCAGGTCTGAAATAAAGGGCACTGCCCGTGCAGCCAAGGAAGCCCTCATGCGTGCACGTAAGGCGTACTTTGATGGCCTCGAGGACCCTGATGTGATGCTCACTCCAAACGACACAGACGAGCTCTACCACGTCTTCAAGGACTGCCAGGTGCTCATCACTGACCTCAAGAAGGTGAACAATGACGCTGCTCGTGTGTCTGACGTTCGCCGTGAGATAACCCCTGCAATGGCATGAAGTACGTAGGCTTATTGATCCTGGGCTTTGCTCTAGGGTTCGCGTTCAACGAGTTCACCGTTACCCAGAAGACCGAGACGCAATACATCAAACACGAGTATTCTATCTCGGTTGAAGAGCAGAAGTGCGAAGGAGCGGGTGGGAAGTTTACTCTTGACTCGCGCCCTATAGAGGACAGTTGGGATTATCAGTACATCCCTAAGTGCACTAAGACCATCACACCATGAAAGAAGACCCGAAGAAGCGAAAGCCAGATTACCCGATTGACGAGCACGGCAGGCACTCTGCTAAGGAGGTGCGTAAGGGCTTCAAGATACGCAAGACCGACTGGCCTCGCTTCGTGATTCACAATTACCGAGGTGCGCTAAGACGACCGCAGCTATGAAACGAAGACAAATAAATCACGCCAAGAATAAGGGCCGTGCGATGCTTTCAAAGGGCGAGAGGAAGCGTAAGAATCAGCCCTGGCCTGCAGGTGAACTATATGCAGGTAATCGCGCGAAGCGCCGTAAAGCAATCGAATCACGTGTCGCTAAGCGTAAGCTCGCACGTCCTCTTACGCTTGAGGAGCGCCAGATCAAGAACAAGAAGCGCCGTGAGAAATGGCTTGCCGGTGCACCTGCACGTCAAGCCAAGCGTGAAGCAGGAGCTCTCAAGGCAGCAAAGAAGCGAACACAGCGCGTATGAGGTGGCTTCTCTTCGTTATCGGTGTGTTCGTGTTCGGCATCGTGATTGGTTACTACACCCCATACCCAAAGGAGTGCTTGCAGTACTTTGACGGTATCAAGCCGGTGTACAACCTCAACTGCATCCTCGAGGAAGCGCAGCGCCAAGCGTACCTACACGACCGATGAGTAAGAACCCCATGGAAGAGATGTTGATGCCCTGTCCGCTTGATATATGCGATGGCTCGGGTGTCGTGCCAGGTGTCGAACCATGGGACGCGGAACGTAAGTGTCCGTGCCGGGACGAGGGCGACCACGACCCAGAATTAGCAGATAACGCAGCGTTATGAAGAAGTCCTCACTGCACCAGGTCATTAAAGACTTCAAGTACTACCTTGATGGCATCGAGAAGATGACCAATAAGTGCTCGCCGGAACAAAAAGCGCACCTCGCTAATATTCTCGGTTCCCTCCTTACCGTTTTGGTGGGGTTCAGGAAAGGCACTCACATGGGTGAGATGATTATTAATTGGAAGGACCTATGACACCTAAAGAAGCAAACAGACTTGGGACTTGTCGAAAGTGTGGTTTACAAATGTATATCCACCAAACCGACCCGATGGTGGGGGACGGTGAGCAAGTGGGTGACTTCTGCGATAACGAAAAGTGCGAAATGTATCGAATTCTTATTGCACATTAACCTATGACCAAAATCGCATTAATAGACCTTGAGACCACTGGTCTCGACCCGGCAAAGCACGAGATCATTGAGATCGCCTGCATCATTCTTGACTCGGGAGACTTCTCAGTAAAGAAGACACTCGAGATAAAGGTGAAGCCCGAGAACCCTGAACATGGGGACCCAAAAGCGTTTGAAGTGAACGGGTACAACTCGTTTGATTGGCAAGAAGCAGCAGACCTCAAGTTTGCAATGACAGAGCTTGCTCGTATCACGAGTTACGCAACGATGCTTGCGTACAACGTCTCCTTCGACTACGGCTTCCTGAAGGCAGCGTTCGACAAGACAGGAGTAAAGGACACCATGAACTATCAGCGACTCGACCTTCTGACACTCGCGTGGTTCCAACTACCCCACCTCGAGCTCAAGTCGTGGAAGCTGAAGAGCGTAGCAGAGCACCTGGGAGTACCGTCAGAACCTACCATTCACCGTGCCATGAACGGTGCTCTGTGTGCGTACGAAGTATTGAAAAAGCTAAGGCAACCCGTATGACATTCAACCCTATCCCCTTCCTGGTATTGCTTTACGTTCCACTCGTAATATTGCTGTACCTAGAACTTATTAAGCGTGCCGTGCAGGGTGTAAAAGTGTGCGCCAGATTGTACCGGCGCCTCATGGAGCATTGGCGCAAGCAACCGTCAGAAGACCTATGACAGAAACTGCTGCCTGCGTCATTGGTACCCTTGCTCTCATTGGTCTTGTCATCTTGGCAGCGCTCAGAACCAATGTGTGCAAAGCGTGCGGGGAAGAATTAGTTGTCTGGGACTCTAAACACGCGTACTGCGATAACTTGCGGTGCGAGGAGTACCAGAAACGTGTGTAGCTCCGGTGCATGACCCAGCGTAGGGCACGGGTACCATTAACAGTGGACCAACCTGTTACGCGAAGGAGATACGCGGTGTTCCTACGCCTTTTTACTTGCAACAACTGTGGCCGCGACTTGCTTCGCTACCCACACAGCCACTCTCGACGCATCCCACTCTACCGGGATGGAAAGCTCGTCGGCGCTCGCTTCGAAAGGAGATGCGACTATGTTCAGGTGTCCTAACTGCGGTGGCTCTATGCCGACCAACGACCCGAACGATGCGAACTACGTGGCCCTGGGCCGTGTGGTCTGCAGCCGAATCTGCCACGAGGAGACCTACGACCTGGAAAGGAGGACGATCCCCAATGACCGATACCAACTCCCGCTCCGACTCGAACCTGGGTAGTGAACGGATCATGGTCGGCCTTTGGTGCGACCTGCATCCCAACCCAGAGCCCTGCCCTCAGCCGGAGCTCATGGCTTTGACGGGCGAGCTCCACAAGCTGCGTGGCAATGCCTTCTTTTGCGCGACCTGCCCTGTGTTTCAGGCCATCGTCGAGCGACACGGCATCCCATTGCAATAGAGAAACCCCCCGGACTTGTGCCGGGGGGCGCTCTTTTCAGTGCCCTTAGCGAGCCTTGATGATGCCGCCGATTGGCTGGCTGGTCTGCATACGAAGCCAGATGTCCACGAAGGACTTAAGCATCGCAATGACCCCGAGGATGCTTGCTGGGATGTACTCGCCAAAGCTGGCGGTTACAAGGGCAAGGAATCCGATCACGAACTGTGCGACTGCGAGCCAGAACTGCTTGCTTTGAATGAGTGCTTTTGTTTCCATAGTTCTAGTATAGGTTAATTTTATGGGGTCTAGCCACCTGTGAAGAATGGCTACACACCGAGCTTCCACATAAAGGATTTAGGGTGTAGATGCTTCTGGTAATCGTTGTACTTGTAGGACGACCACCAGTCTGGGTGCCCTGCAAGCCACGTTTGGATCATGATGCGAGCGTTCTTCTTAGGGTTCGTCAGCACCTCTTGAATGTCACGGAACGCAGCACCAATACCAATCCACAACGGGACGCCCTTGAGCTTCCCATCGTTGTACTGGCAGAGTCCGTAGTCGCGGGTGCCGTTACTATTCACCCGTCCTATCGCATCGTGCTTGAAACCACTCTCTTGGTAGATGCAGGCCACGAGAATGTCCTTCTTGCTGTGATATCCCCCGCCACCTTGCGGGTACTTCACGTAGATATTCTTAGCGTAGGAGAGACCAAGGTCGTCGCACATCTTGCGAGTGTTCTTGTACGCCCCTGCAGGCGTGAACCAATCGTATTCTGTGGTTGTAGGCATAGGCTCAATGATAACCGGTGGTGGTGTCGTGGGTGCCGGTGGTGGAGTAATAGGGAACACCTCGATCTCCTTTACCTCGACCTTCCGAGGCGGGAAGAGGAAGCGTAGGAGGTCGAAGAACCAGGTCATACTTTCATTCCTATAGCGCGACCGAGCGCTTTGCAGATGTCGAGCACCATCTGCCACTTGCCCTGCGAGAGAAGGAGCTTCAAGTAGGCAATCATCTTCTGGCTCGTGAGAGGCTGAGGAAGTTCCTCGAGACGGGTGCCAATGTACACGCGGTAGCCGTACTCCATGAGGATGTAATCTGGTGCGAGTTTCTTTATGAAGTCGCCATCGTGCTGGTCAATGTAGTTGTCGTAGATCACAAAGGCAGGCTCAAGCACATACGCATATGCGTGGTTGAATGGTTTTCCTGGCTGCGCAGGGTAGGTACCGTCATCGTTCGGCCATGGCCATGCGTACCCCGCTACTCCTATTTCGTCCTGCTTGATGATGTCCGGGTAATCTGCCAGGTACACCTTCTCGTAGTTGATAGGGAAGTACTTGAGGAATTCCTTACCGAGTGCAGTCATCTCCGTGGTGATCTTAGTCGTATCGTGGTACTCGTTCCATGACATAGTGTCTGACTGCGGAAGCATCACTTCCGGGATAAGACCGTAGCGATGCACGGAATCCACCGGTGCCTTGAGGGAGTTACCGAAGCGTGTAGTACCAGAAAGCATCGCATTGAAGCGATTAGAGAAGGTGATACGACCCTTATTGAGGTACTTCTTCTTGGTGAGCCAATCAATCTCGGCCTTGGTAAGCAGTCCTTCACCGAGAAGATAGTTGAACTTAAGCTCGAGAATATTGAGCGGGCTGCGGGTAGCGCAGTCTTGGAAGTCCTCGGTACCACGCTGCACTTCACCTACCGGTAGGTACTTAAGACGCTTCTCCGCAGGAATGAGCGCACGGCAGGGCTGACTGGCTGCGCCAAAGAGCCAGTCCGTATCCTCTGCGTGCAGGCGTTCAAGCTCTATATTGAATCCGTAGTTTGTTTCTTCAGGCATACTATTGTTTTGTGCGCAGGTCCTCGACCCGCTCGATAATGTTTTTTGGTAATGGCATCCCGAGTTTATTCAGGTTGCGTGCTACTGATAAGAACTCTGTCGCCCCTACGAAAACGATAATCACGTTCACCACCCCTATGTTGAAAGGGATGAGTTGACTGAGGAAGTTACCTGCGATGATGAATATGAGATACCGGATGAGCTTAGGCACTGTGCGGATCAGGTCGCTCTGCCTCAACTCACGGCGCTTCCATGCAGCCCAGATACCGGTAAGCCCGTCGATGAAGACGAGGGCCACCACGAGCCCTATGAACTGAAAGAACTGAGCACCGAACAACACTCCCGCAGCAAAGCCAAAGGCCCCAAGAAGAGACTTGATGGCGAAGTTGTCGATAAAAGGAGTCGCTATTTCTCTGCAGCTATTTGCGACTGTTGCGAAGATGTTATCCATAGGTCTGGTGGTTCTTACATACATGGATCAAAACTCGAAGAACTGCCAGGGCACGAACCCTCCTGCTGCCGGAAGCGTAGGAGTCCACGTACCAGAGGCCGTGAAGGTCCAGTAATCGTAGGTGGCATCAGTGGTGTGCGTACCTCCGGTTGCAGACGTAACAACACCGAGAACGGTACGTATGACCACCTTGCCGTCCGCACCGTTGCCTCCGGTGGTGTTGGAACCTCCGGTGTTTGCAGACCCGCCACCGCCAGTGTTTGCTGACGCTGCACCACCTCCGGCCGCGCCACCACCGTACGTGGTAGCGCCTGCTGCGTTCGATCCGTTGCCTCCACGTCCACCGCCACCACCGCCACAGTAGTTACCACCATCAATAGCAGATGTGATACCTGCGCCACCTGCTCCCGGTGCACCGGAAACGCCGTTATTACCCACAGCACTACCGCCACCGCCACCTGAACCGTTACGCTGGGAGTCGCCCACGTTTCCTCCGTTATTACCCTGACCGGCCGTACCTGTACCGCCCGTACCGTTGAGGCCGCCACCGCCACCTCCTGATCCTCCGTTACTTGCGGCACCGCCTCCTGGCCCGCCTCCCGCACCACCGCCCGTAACAGTCGTACCAAGGGCTGAAGAATCGGTACCACTGGTGCCTGCGCCGTTTACGCCGCCCGATCCCTTCGTACCTACCGTGATGGTGTACGCCTGAGAGGTGATAGTGATGCCAGTAACGTCTTTACAGCCACCTGCACCGCCGCCTCCCGGTCCACCGAAAATGCCTGAGTTACCCCCTGACCCACCGCCACCACCAGCGACAATGAGCATGTCTGCAGTTGACGCTGCATATGCCGGTGCTGGTGCACCAAAGCTAAGTACTGATAGTGCGAGCAGTAATGCTAGTAGTCTTTTCTTCATGTTATTGGAATCCCACTGACGCTGCTCCGCTTACCTTATAGGCAGGCGATGCCGGAGTTGATGTCGCACGGGTAATGTTAAAGCTATAAATGTCGCACTGGTTTGCTGTGGTGGTCTGCGTTGGTGCCGTTCCTATCCACTCAACACCCGCCCAAGAGAGTGCACCTGCAGTCGAGCCTGGGTTACATACCCAGACGCGCTTCGTGGTCCCCCAGTACTGGCTCGTAGTAGCGTTTATGAGTGTGATGGTCGTTGCTGATGTACCGATCTGGTACTCAACCTGCTGGCCTGTCTGAGCCCAGTTCAGGACGATTGCAGTTGAGGTAGCAGGCTGGTAGGCACGCGTCACGATGTTGCCGTAGTCGCTCACCCCGAAGTTCGTGGCCGTAGACGATCCGATAACGAAGGACCACACGCCAGGGGCACTGTTGATAGAGAACTGCGCCCAGGGGCTTGAGGTCGAGATACCCAGAAGTCCTGCGATACCTCCGTTGATGACGGTGAGAATAGGGTTCGTGGACGTTGCGAAGGTGGTAGGCGAAGAGGTTGAGATGTAGAACGAGGATTTGATAGCGCGGAAGTTGAACGGTGCCGAAGTCGCAGAGCCGTCCGTGAGCGTAAGCTGCGGACCAGTCGAAGATGCCGTGGTGAGGTTCCACTTAGGAGTAGTCGTACCGATACCGATAAGGGAAGTTGATGTGAGGCCAGGAACGCCTACGCCTGCGTTGAACTGCTGTACGACCGACCAGGTGTTGCTATTGGCGAGATTGAGGCCAATGGTGCGGGCTGTAGAGCCGTTATACGTACCTGAGAACGTAAGAGTCGAGTTAGTGGCAGAAAGGTTTGCCAGAGACACGTCAGCAGCGCCTACAGTGGCACAGGTGGCGGTATACGTGTTACTCATTGCACGAACAAACTGATTGGTACAGGTCTGGGTAGAGGCTCCGGTGAAGGCAGACGTGCCGTTACCAAGCAGTACGCCCGTGAGAGTCACTGCACCTGTACCGCCGTTTGCTACGTCGAGACCGCTACCGTCAACCGAGAGAGTACCTACACCGCCCGAGGTGATGACCACGCCGTTGGTGGTGAGGTTCGAGAGTGTAGCAATGTTCTGGGAAGTGTTGACCGTGAAAGACGTACCGTTGTACGAGAGACCCGTACCGGCAGTCGTGGTTGCCGAGGTCACAAGCTGACCGGCTGCGTTTACTGCGACTCCTGAGTAGCCCGTAAGTGCCGTGGTGATGAGACCCGTATTGCTGACCGAGAAGAGGGTAGTAGTGGCGTTTGAAGTCGAGGAAGCGATAGCAAAGAGAGTGTTGTTCGTATTTCCGTTGAACGCATGGATGGAGAGCTTCGCATATGGCGAGGTGGTACCAATACCAAAGTTCTTGTTCACGTTGTTCGCCTTGATGATGGCAGCGATGGAGGAAGAGCCAGTGCCTCCCGTAAGGAAGCGGATATCTGCGTTTGTGTTTGTGGTCGAAGCAGTGCTGATGGTGATGCCCCCATCAGAAGCGTTGAAGTACACATCTCCTGGGTTCTGTGCACTGAACGCTGCCTGCACGTACCCAGAGCTATTGATACCCACTTCACCGTAGTACTTCGTGTCGGTACCCAGGTCGTTTTGGAACACAAAGTTCGCGGATGCGTTGTTGCCGTTTGAGAGGTTCTGCACCACTGACTGCACGTACGAGTTGGTGCTGCCCGTAATCACGAGCGGTGCGTTCGCAAAATAGTTGGTGTTCGCTGCACCAATAGTGAGGTTACTTGCGATAGAGGAGGTCGCTGCGGTCGAAGTGGCGTTGAACCAACCGAGCGTTACCTGTGGGGTGCCGGTTGCAATGAGGGCGGTACCTGCTGCGTTCACGCCAACGAGCGTGTTAGGTGAGAACGTGGTCGCTCCTGTACCACCGTTACCGACTGCAAGAGTACCTGAGAGCGAAGGCGTAAAGGTGAGCGTGCTACCGGAACCTACAATGCTCGTACCGATGGTGAGCCCCGTACCGTTAGAGGTAGAGGTAGCGAAGGTGAGGGCACCGTTGAAAGTACCTTGCGGAACAGCAATAGAGGTAACTCCACCACTTGCTGCAGGAGTCGTACAGGTGAACACTCCGGCTGCAGTTACGGCAGATACGAAGTCGCCCGAGGTACACGTGATCGCGTTAATGAGGGTGAAGTCAGTACCATCCACACCGATACCGAGAGTGCCGTCACCACCAGAGGTCTTAACTACGCCATTTCCCGTAAGGTTCGAGAGCTTCGCAATGTTCTGGGTCGTATTGACGTTGAAGGAATTACTCGAGTATGTGAGACCCGTTCCTGCAGTCGTAGTTGCGTAGGAACTTACGAGACCGCTATACACCGCAAGCATCCCATCCGAGAGGGCAGAGAGGCGAAAAGGACCGCCGAAAGTCGAGGATGCGTTTGCAAAGATACCCTGCGTAAAGCCAATGACCGTGGACGTGGAGTTACCCCACGCTGCAGGGGTGAATGGGAACGCTGCCCCTGACGTAGGCCATGCCGTCTTACAGTCTCCTGAGAGGCAGATATTCCCCACGTAGAGGTTGCGCCACACTTTTGCAGGAGAAGAACTACCGAGATCAAAGAGCGCGGTAGTTTGTGGCAGAAGGCTTGTGTTGTAGGTCCAGGTTGGCGCTGCTTCGACGTACGTGAAAGAACCAAGCGCGAGAACCAGGAAGGCTGCGAAGAGGTATTTCATCATACGAGTTTGTAAATGAGGGTGAGTGTCTGCCCCTGAGAGAGCACTGTGGTCTCGTCTATGGCGCTGGTAAAGGTGAACGTGCTTGCGGTGTACGTGTAGTCGACTCCCTTGCGGAAGAAGCCCTGGTCTGAGGAACCGAGAAGAAGAAGAATGTGCGCGTTTGCTGGAAGAGCAAACGTCTTCGTGGACCCATCAAGGAGTGAGGAGTAATCGAAGTCGTATACGAAACTCCCGTGTCCGCCTCCGAATCCACCTCCTCCCTTGGCGTTTGCCTCTGCCGTTTTCAGGCGCTCGTCGAATTCCTTAAGGTCGAGGTGCGCTGCCTTAATCTTCTTCCCACTCTCATCTTTATTGATTTTCTTTACGATGTCTTCCCCAGTATCAGGGGAGCCGTCCTTTCCGGGGATGGGTTCAGGAATCATCGGAGCGATGAGTGGCTGAATAAGCGCTTTCAATCGCTCATCTGAAGGGGTCTCACCATCCTTCACCTTGGGAATGAGCGGGCGGATGATGCGCAGGAGTTCAGTGTCGGTAGGCGTGTGGCCATCTTTCACCTTGGGAATGAGCGGGCGGATGATGCGCAGGAGTTCAGTGTCGGTAGGCGTGTGGCCATCTTTACCAGGCTCACCCTGCTTACCCTGAATCACCACCTTCTCAATGCCCTCAATCTCGACCTTGAGAGGGTCGAGACGTTCAGCGATCATCTGTGCAAAGGCTTTGAAAAGTTTATCCATTATGGTGTGGGTACAGGCGCAGTGACATCAAGCGTGCTCGGTACGGGCGGAGCCACTGGTCCCTTCTTCTTGATACCAAGAGTTGCTTCAGGTGAGTCAGGAGCGTTTGGCGATACCTCCTCTGCAGTCGACGGCACGAGACCTGCCTGCTTCTCCATCTGACGGCGGATGTCAGGCGGAGCATCCTTATAGTTCATGCTCTCAATGACCTTCTGAGAAGGTGCAGGAGGAGGTGGTGGAGGCGTAGGGTTGTACTCATCCATGTGATGACCACGGAGCTCGAGAATTTCCTTGGTGTACTTCTCAGTGTTTGCAGCCACGAACGCAGGGTTGAGGTTTGCAAGTGCCTGAATTTCTCCCATGACCTCTTCCTCTTCTGCCATCTGGTCGCGCTTGGCGATAGATGCAGGAATGATGCGGAAGTCGTACACATAGTCGTTGAGGTACGACTGCAGCAGGGAAATAAGCTTGTAGTTCTGACCCTGCTCTTTCATTGCCTTCTCGCGTGCTTCAATCTCTACCGGTGTGAGCAGTTTGCCCTTGGTCTTCGCCACATGGATGTCGAGCGTACCGCGTGTACCGTCTCCAAAGGTGTAGTCTTTGATGGAGATGATCTGGTCCTTAATGGAGTCAGAAGCTGCCTTATCGCGCAGGTAGTGCGAGAGAATCACCTTTACGCGCAGCTTGGTCTTCTGGTACCACAGGTCCTCAAGCGAGAGGTAGAGGTTGCCTTTCAGTTCCTGAGCACGCTGGTCAGCAATCACCATCTCACGCGCCGTCTTGCGACCGCCTGAGTTCTGACCCTGTTGGGTGCGGTCAATGGAGACGAGCTCGATACCACGGTCGAGCATCTGCATGAGCATGAGTTCGCCCTGGTTCACCATCGGGTGATCCATGAACTTCACTGCACTGATGTCAGGCACATAAATAGTGCTGTCCTCGGTATGGATTTCGCTCTCAACATCGAGCAGGTCACGGTTCTGCAGGCCAACGAGCTTGAGCGGGTCGAGACCACGCACCACCTTATCGACGAGTGAGTTGAGGAGCATATTCTTGTTGTCGACGTACCCCTCGAGGCCGATTGGGAACGGCATACCAACGAAGAAATTGGAGTTTGCGAAGTATTCCGGTACCGACTTTGCGAACGGATATGCCTTCTCCTTATCACCCCAGAGGAGCGGACAGCGTAGGAGCGGGACACCATTCACCCATATCTCGTAGCCCTGCACATCGCTTGAAGAGCGGTCGTCCTCCTTCGAGTACATACGGAGCACCTGGAACGACTCAGCGTCCACCTGATTGCGCTCGTTCGACTTTTGGAAGAACCAGGAGTCATTCAACTCAGCCTCTCCCATCTCCTTACGGCTCTTCACTAGGGAGTAGTTCTTGTACTTCGAGAATTCGAGCTCAAGTTCGCTACGGGTATATGACTGAACCCACGCAACGCGTGGCTGGTCCTGCACATCACGTATGAGGAAGCTCCACCAGAAGAATTCCTGTGGGTTGAGGATGACGTTGAAGGGCTTGCCATCCATCTTCACGTACTCCTTCTTGGTCGTGATTTCGCCCGTGAGCGTGTTGAAACCTACGACCCGCTCCTGCGTACAACCGCCTGTTTTATAGCCCTCATACTCAAATACCACACCATGACCGAGCATCTGCCACGTCTCGAGGAACGCGGAAAGGGCAGGATTTCCCTGCTGGTAGGTCTGCTTGGTGATGTTCTTGAAAATCTCCGCACGCTTCACCGAGCGAATTCCGTCCTTATTTGTGGCCTCGAATTCCATGTCCGGCACCTTGAGACCCACTCCGGCAGCGACGGCACGCATTTTAGCGCGTACTTCCGCGCCTCCTGCGTTGGCATTACTCTGCCAATCTCCCTTCCCCGATTCCTCACGGCTTGGGGTGTATATATTAACTAGCGCTTCCGCGTCATCGAGCATCTGTAGCCACGAACGCGGACCATTAGGTCCACTCTGAAAGTGAGGCATTGCCTTGTCCTTCAGGTCCCGCATCGTCTGCAGATACCCGTAGACCTTGTTGCGTGCGACTGCTTCCTCGGCAGTCGGAGTGTAGAGACTTTTCGTGGCTTCGTTAATGGTCATATGTTAGAGAAATTATACCCTGTCAAGAGCTCGATTTTCTTCACAGGAAGAGCGGCTTGTTAACAGCCACGATCCGTCCATCCGGCTTATGGCTATAAAACACGTAATCCCCAATATTGTTTTGGAAGGTCCCATTCTTGACTCGCGCAAGCATGGCATCAATGGCCTCCAACTTCTGTTCGTCAGTCTGGCGCAATTCACCGGACTTATAGCGGTGGTACTCCTTGCCCCCGTAAGCCTGGTATTGATTGGGCTGGCGGAGAACTTCTGTTAGGGTCTTGTTGATCCCCTTCTTTCGGTACGCGTCCATACGGTTGAAAGCCGTGTTGAGAATCGTCTGTGCCTCAAGCATTTGCTTATCGCTCGGACGGTTACTCACTTCACCAAAGAGCACGGCCTTCGCTTCTTCAAGGTCGTCCTGGGTAATCGTGTTGTTACGGATGTAGTACTTCTGCATGGGTTTGTCATGCGCATATGCAGTCTTCGCACCCGTGAGGGCTGCGAGCATATCTTCAAACCCACCACCTGCTTTTGCCTGCTTCTCATCTGGCGGATGTTTCATCAGCCATTCAATCTGGTCCGCCACCTGGCGCGTGATGATGCCCTTCTCCACATAATCCTTCCACAACGCTGCTTTCTCCTCGGGAGTCTTAAGCTCATCGAACTTACCCTTCAGGTACGTTGCGCGTGAGCCATCCTTCACCCCTAGCTGGTTGATGAGGCGTTCCTTGTAGTTGAGTCCCTTCTTATCGTCCTTGATAAGCTGCATGATTTTCTTCGCCGTCTCCGGGTCATCCTTCACAAGCTGCTTCCATGCCGCATCAGCCTCTGCTTTTGGCATAGCCTTCAACTTCGCGTACTGATCCTCAGCACCCTGATTCTTGTAGAAATTCTCACGGCTCTGACTCTGCAGCATCCCCTTAAGAAGTTCGTTTTCACCGGCAGCGCCCTGGCCTACCTCCTCTTGCGTACGCGTACGGTAGAAGCGAGAGATGAATGGGTACTCGTCCGCCTTAACTGGTTCACCTACACCTGCAAGTCCGAGTGCAGCGTTCACAGTCTTCTCGATACTCTTACCAGCGCCTCCTATGTACTGTTCAAAGGCATAGGCCATGTCAGCAGGCGAGAGCGCAATGCCGGTCTTCTTCTGCAACTCCTTCGTCCCCTCAATGAACGCACGACCGGTAGCGGTCTGGCCGAGAGAGTCAAAGTACTGAATGTCGCGGGGTGCGTTCTTGTCGAAATCAGGGTGAATCTTGCTACCACTCCACGCCTGATTGCGTACTACCTCTACCGGCACATCAAGCACGGTAGGAGTGAAGGCAGACACGAGGTCCGTACCACCAAGAGGGTTGTACGCATCCACGAGTGAGGAAAAGAAGTCTGATACCGCCATCTTAGGGTCGACGTTGAGACCTGAACCCACATCGTAGGCGTAGTCAGCCATTACCTTGATAGGCTTCATTCCCCAGGAGACTGGTATGACCACGTAGGAGACTCCCTCACCTTTATCGTTCGGGAGAATGATAGGGAGACCATTCAAGCGGTCCCACTTCGTCACCTTGTTACGCCAGTCAGGGTCAATGTGATCGTTCCACTGGTTGATTGCCGAGACCGATGCACTCACTGTTGCGACTACAGCAGCGAGCACCTTTGGGTTCTTGAGGCTGCGAATCATCTTCGCGGAACCCTGAATCGAAGCATTGGCGAACATCCAAATTGCGTTCACCACCGGACCGCCACGTCCCATCTTGTTGAAGTTGATAGAGGCTTCCTTAGCGAGTGCTGCTGCACGCTCCTTCGAAGCACCCTGCGCGAGTGCCTGCTTGTACACCGAGAGACGGGTTGAATCCTCAAAGATGGTGTTCCACTTGTCGATGTATTCGATGACGTTCTCTGCTGCCTGGCGTGGTTTTGACTGCGCGGTTGCGAACATCTCCTCGAGGTCGAGCTTCGTCTGCTTGCGTGTTGAAAGGCCAAAGCCTCCGGTGGTACCACCGAGGTCTTTCATTTCCTTATAGACACGAGCACCAGGAGTATCAAGGCCAGTTACGCCATCGAAGACCGCACGGATGCTACCAGGGTCACGCGTGAGCATACGCGCTGCACCCTTGAATCCAACATCCTTCTGCGCAGCCATGTAAATCATGGTTTCCTGAAGGTCACGTATCTTGTTCGGAAAGGCGAACTCAGGGTTGAAGCGCGTAGCGAGACCGGCGTAGAAACGGGTGAAGGCTCCTACCGTGTGGAGGAGCGAAGGGAGCTTTTCTCGATTCACACTGCGAATCGCCATGGCTAGTGCAGGGTCATTTATCTTCACCCACACCGGCTTCCCATTCTCAAACATCTGCAGGTAGGAAGGGTCAGTCGTACGCTCCATGATGATCTTGTCATCGAACGTCTTGCCGATTGCTTTGGGCTGGCGCACCTCCATGAGACCTGAGAGTGCTTCACGGTTTGCACGTACGAACCCGAGCGTTGCCTGGTCAACGATGTTCTTCTCTGAACGAATGACTGCCTGCTCGTAGTTGTGCTGGATGTTACCGAGAATGTCATCCACCTCGCGTTCGCTACCCTTTGCACGCTTAATGCCCGACGACTTCACATCGAAACCACGAACCGAGAGCGCTCCACCTACGTCAGCCTCATCCTCGAAGAGACGCTGCAGTGGCACATGAGACTTGTAGCGAGTGGTGAGCGTGCGGAAGAGGTCATCTGAAATGACACCTGAATCCCGCAGGAGCATGAGACCTTCGTAGTTCACATCGCGTGCCTGCTTTGCGATTGCCTTAATCTCAGCAGCACCAGGAGAGCCCTCGATACGCTCGAGGACTGCTTTCGCCTGCGCGTCAGTCATACCGGCAGCACCATCTCCAAGGACCGCATTACGCTCAGGAGCGTGCGAAGCCTGCAGGTATTCGTTCACATCTGCACGTACCTCTGAAACGTCTCGCTTCGTGTCGTGCGCTAGTGAGACCATATCGTCTGCCATCGTCTCTATCTTTGCGTGCGCTTCCTCAATTTTCGTCGCTACACGGCCTGGATAAAGGGTCATTTTCTGATACGGATTCGAAGCATCCGTAACTTTAAGACCCTTTCCCTCAAGCAGTTTCTGCACTCGTATCTTGTCGTCCTGCAGGTATTCAATGACCTTTGTGAAGCCGTTATCGATCTTCTTCATCGTGCGAGCAAAGAGCGTTGGCTGCGATGTGTTCTTCGCGCCTATCCCCACCTCACGTGCAAATGGCCTTGCCGTCTCCGGTGGCAGTTGGTTTACTGATTCTAATGAAGATACATCACCAAGGCTGGTGGCTCCTGATTCTGATTGTGGGAGCGTTCTTTCTGGGAGCGTACTCGATGTGGGACGGACTTCAGCCTCACCCGGAACGCCCGGAGCCATCGGCTCACGAGTCGGCGTGGCGCTAAGGTTGTCGACAATCTCCACACTCTTAGGATTTGCAAACACGAGGTCCGGCTTTCCGGTCTCATCTTTCACGCGCACAAGGTCAAAGTTCTTATTCAAATTCATCTCCTTCTCGCCTGCCGTCTTACCTGGCGCCTTCTCGATTGCGTCAGTGTATTCCTTGAGAGACGAGTACTCCTTTACACGGTTGCCATTCACCCGTACTGGAAGAACCTCACCGGGCTTGTCGGTAAGGTGTGCGTAGCCTGATGCTTCGTTCGAATTCTTGGTGAGCGACACCATGCCGCTTCCTGGGAAGTCAGTAGAGCCACGGAACCCGTTAGAACGAATGAGTGCTGCAGTCTCAGCATCGGCACCATGGAAGAAGGTGCCACCATTCACATCAGGCCCACCCCATTTTGCGAGAAAACCATCCTCGAGTTCTGCAGCTTTCGTATTGAGTGCTTCAATCTTTGCCTGAATCGCGCCACGCTCTTCTGCCTTTGCTGCCTTGAGGTCATTCGAAAGACTCGACACCTCGTCAGAAATGCGAGCAGCGTCATCTGCATAATGTGTCTCCCATTCAGTAAGTGCCTTCTGCGCACGCTCGGTACTAAGCGTACCCTCACGCGTCATCTGCGTGATCTCAGGGCTCACATCTGCCACCTTTGCAGCCTCTAGGTTATGCGCCTCCTGTGCTGTCTTCAGAGTTGCATCAATCTTCTTGGTATCACGAAGTCCCGCGAAGATAGGTGAGTAGTCCTTGATGATGTCATCGGCAAAACCTGCAGTGCGTAGAATCTTCGCAGCCTCCTCTGCAGTCTTTGCGTTCTTAAGCGCGAGTGTTACACCCTTTGCTTCACCTGCACCAAAGAGGTCGAGCACGACACCAAAACCGGCAATAGCCGGAGCGAACGTAGAGCCATGAGGGACGAATGGGTACTCCTCACCAACACTCTGCAGAGAGATAGGTTTATCGGTACCAAAGAGTGCAGTCTGTATGCGACCGCTCGGTGTAAACGGCACGTCCTTTTGTGTGGCGACGTTGACGATACCCTGGCCAACTGCGATGTAGTTACGAGCGATTGCCTGCCCGGTAGTGCGCAGGAAGTCCATCGTGTCAGGACCGGTAGGGGTCGGAGACGTTGACTGCGCAGTAGCAAGCGAAGGACCCTTACTGAAAGAAGGGGCAAAGAAATCCATCGCATCTTTTGAGATCGGAGCGGGAGTAGGTGCAGACGCACCTCCCAGGAGCCCGCCCGTCTTCTTTTGGGTATCAAGAAGTCCCATAGGTTATTGACCACCTGGGAACGAGGTCGGAATGTCGCTTGAGCTCTTCTTAGGTCGTAGGTACACCGGGAGCCAGTCATTCTCCGGGTTCACATACTGAGCCGGTGGGAAGGTCTTAACGAAGTCGGCAATCTTACCGCCTGCTGCCACCCAGTTGTCGTAGAGACGCTGATACTCGCTTGGATCAACCCAACCATCAGGACCACGAGAAGTCTCGAGTACCGAGGCATCATCTGAGTAGTCGCCACGTGTGTAGGTAAGGGCACCAGAACGCACGAGGACGCCGGAGCCACCTGCACCAGAACCATTATCTTTGTTGCCTACACCAGGAGCCGTCCACACGACCTGGCCGGTGTTCTTATCGATGCCATGCACGTTACCAGCGTCATCAGTTGCAGTGATGATGTCAACGCCTGAAAGGTCAGTCGCCTTCTTTACGAGCGATTCCGCAGTCTTGTCACTTGCGGTGTTGAGGTCGTTCAAAATGCCGTTGAAATCAGACGCAGCAACAGTCCCTCGGTAGGGAGCCATGAGATCAACCGATGACTTGTTGCGCTTCGTACGTGCAAGCTGCACAACGCTCTCGAGAGTGTTCGCAAATTCAAGAATAGGGCTCGGCTTCCCACCTCCGGCAGGAAGACCTGCTGGCGGTGCGCCTCCTCCTGTGGGAAGAGTCGGAGTAGGTGCAGGAGAAGAGCCAGGAGCAGTAGGTCCACCTCCTAGTTGCCCGCTCACTCCGTACTTCTGGTCGAGCACTGCTTTCGCACGGTCAAAGTCGGCACCACTCAGGCTTGCCTTGAGGTTTGCGAGTGCTGCGCTGTAAGGTACGTCAGGCATATTAGAAGACGAAGTTACGGGCAAATGATAATGCGTCAGTGACCTGATTGCGTGGAATATCGCCACCGATATCTCCGAGCTTACTCATGCCATCGTACGTTGGTAGGTTGTCGCTACCGACCTGACCCTCAGCCGTGCGGTAAAGGTCGAGCTTTCCTTCAGCAGCAAGGCGTCGAAGGTTCTCAACCTGAGCCTGTGTGCTTGCCTCATTCGTCGAGAGAGTACGGTCGAGATTGCCAGTGTCATATGCGAACTTCTTATTCGAACTCTCAACGAGTCCGGTGTTGTTCTCACTCAGAATCTCCTCTGCGCGGTTACGCTTTGAAGACGAAGTGAACCCAGCAGCCGCAAGATTGTCGCGCGTGGTACCCAGGTCAGTCTCATACTTGCGTGCGAGTCCTTGAAGTTCCTGCGCGTGATTGAACGAGAGGTAGTCTTTCGAAGCGTCAGTACTCTCACGAAGCGCTGTAAGAGCGCGTTCTAGCTGGCTCTCACTGTAGTGGAGGTCGCCGTCCTTCGAGTTCATTCCTCGATCAAGAGCATCCGTAGCGAGGCGTATCTGAGCCTTAAAATAAGGGTCAGAGAACTTCGTGGCCGCATCCATCGCAGCCTTCAACTTCTCCGCAGAGGCGACGTCACCACTCGAGACGGCATCATAGACTCCTTTGATTGCTGCCTTCTGGTCGGCCGTAAGGTTTGGATTGCTGAGAAGATTCTGCAGTTCCGAGTCATTGAGGTTGGTCTGCGTGCCAGTGCCCGTTCCGTTACCCGTAGTGAAGAAGGACGTAACGGCAGAAATGGTCTTAGGCCCGAAGTACCCAGGGCCAGAAGAGTTGTCGACACCAAGGTCATTTTGCAGTTTGGTAACAGCAGCCGTGGTCTTAGGACCGTACGTGCCGTAGCCAGTATCGACTTCTGCCTGGGTCATGTACCCATGCGCAACGAGCCAGTCCTGAAGTTGCTTCACTGATGAGCCTGTTGCACCAGGTTCGAGAGCACTCGTAGGGAAGGCAGGACCCGAAGGAGTGGATGTGCCCCCGCCCGTTCCCGTGCCTCCGGTGCCAGTACCAGTACCACCGGTAGGAGTTGTGGTCGTGCTAGGCGCAGGAACCTTCGCTAGAGCGATTGGGTCGAGCTTCGATGCAGGAATCGTGCCGTACGAGCGGTTGAGGGTATCGAACCACTGGTACGTTCCATCACCATTCGAGATGTAATAAAACTTGATATCACCGTTACTATTTGCCGGTCCACCATCAATGCGAGTACCCGAAGGAGCGGGACCTGCAGTCGTTGTACTGCCTCCTGTAGGAGTCGAAGTGCTGCCCCCAGTGGTCGTCCCGCCTGTAGTTGAGCCACCTGTAGTGCTCCCGCCACTTGAAGCAGCCGTAATGGAGCGTGGGCCCCAGTACCCAGGGCCGGAAGAGTAGTCAACACCATGATCCTTCTGCCACTCGAGCACTGCAGCAGTCGTCTGCGGTCCATAGGTACCGTAGCCGGTGTTCACCTGTGCCTGGGTCATGTAGCCCTGGCTCACGAGCCAATCCTGAAGCTGTTTGACCGAGCTTCCGGTTGCGCCTGGTTCGAGTGCAGTAGTCGGGTAAGTCATGAATAGTTGATTAAATTATATCGCATCGCTTGACACTGCCTCTTCCTGTGGAACAGTCGCCTTGCCAGACTTCTCTCCCTTGTTCTTCTGAATAAGCTCGTCCACCACCTGTGTCTGTGGGACGGTCGGCAAGTACTGCCGGTCAGTATTAGACTTGAACCAATCCCGAAGCACGATCTGGCAGACTTCCTCCGCCGTCTTGCCCGGAACCATGGCCTCGATGAGCTCGAGTTCCTTTTTTGTGAAGTCAACAGTGATTTTCATAAGTAATTTGTTAGGCGAAAAACGTATTCTGAACTACCAGCGAAGCCCCATCCCCTCCTGAAGGCCCAGCCACTCCATCAACGGCAGAGGCGCCGTTATTACCGGCATTTATGGCACTGGCACCTCCTGCTCCCGTGGTCGCCACAGGTGTTGAAGCCTTATGCGACACCCCTCCGGTGCCTCCTGTCTTCGTTATGGTGCCCGAGTTAGCCGTAAGAGTGTTATAGAGGATGTAACACAGGCCACCACCTCCTCCTGCGCCTCCTGCAGCCGTAAGTTGGGTACCAGTTATCGTTGCATCACTGCCGTTCTGACCTGCAACCGATATTCCTCCTGCAGTGGTGAAGTTGAACGCTCCTCCACACTCGATGATGAGACAACCACCACCACGGCCACCAGCACCAGTCGTGTATGACTGACTGCTACCTGTATTGAACGCTTGTGCGCCTCCACCTCCACCTCCTGCGCCAACCCAAAGGTCACGATACGGCGTGAACTGATACGTGTTTGCGTAGTAATTCGCAGCATTGAGAGCAAAAGTCGGTGTTGCGCCACCAGTAGTAGCAGTCGTTGAGTTTCCGACTCCCTTTGCGCCTGCGTTCGTCTTACTAAAGACAAGCGAGGTGACATTCCCATCGGTACCCGCACCACCGTCCTGTACGGAGGCACCAACACCCGTGAACGTGGCATTTGCGCCACCTGCTGCCCCAATACCTGAAGCATCGAGCATAGGCGTCTGATTCGAGGTGAGTGTGACAGCACCCTGCGACTTCAAAATGATTATGGTTCCTCCTGAATGAGGGTTCGAGAAGGCGACCTTACCCGTACCGGTGATACTGATGCTCGTGTAGTTTTTCACCACATACGCAGCATTTCCAAGGTCAATCGTGGTCGTACCTGAACTCACTGAAAGAGCGCCATCAGAACCATCTCCACCGAAGGTGCCAATACTACTGAAGACGAACGTATTGCTGCGAAGCGTTGTGCCGTCCCACGTCAGGTAATCACCTGAAGGGTCTCCGATAGAGAACTTGTACGCAGCCCCGCTATAACCGAGAAAGAAGCCAACACCGGTGTTGTAGTCAGTCTGCCCGCCACGAATGTACCCGCTCGTGCCAAGCGTGATCTGCTGGACGTTGATATTGAAATTGATGTCTCCCGAGGTGGGAGTGAGGCGCCATCCGCTTACGCTCGGGACGTAGTTGCTCGACTGCAAATAACCGTCCGTGACGGTTGTGTTGCCCTGCAGTTCACCGGCATTAAGCTGCTGAGGCCCAACGCCGTCTGTAAACGAGTTCTGCGCCGATGCGGGTGGGTCGAGTTGAACAGCACCACTGAAGAATGGGGAAGAGGGGTCGAATATCTGATCTACTGTGTAAAAGTCCTCATTCATAGGACGAGTCAGCGACAATATTCGGCACTTCTATCTCCTTGAGGTAGAGACGCTTGCCTTGAACAGTACCGCGCAACCCGTACTCGAAGTAGTTGCCATGACCATTCTCAGGCAACTTCACTTCACCAACGTCCTTTTTGAGGGAATCGCACTCGATAGTCTTGATACCATCCACGATCATGTACGGAGTCGCACCCGCTCCATAGCGGGTCTCGTAAACAAGTTTATCGTTCACCTGCTTCTTCTGATTGAGGCCGTGCTTCTGAGGAGCGGTACGGATATCGAACCCGATAGCGACTTCCCCTGGCTCGCCATTGATAGTGGTGTAGTCGACGTACCGTTCAGGTCGGTCTAGCTCGATGATGTTTCCATCATTGTCTCCTGCAACAGTTACGTTGCGACCCTGAGCATCGAGGAACCCTGAGTACACCGTAAACTTGGTCGGGTACGTACGGACACTCCACTGGTTGAGGATGCGGTTGTAACGGAGCTCGACGTTGTGGTATACCTGCCCGTCGACAGTCAGGTCTCCTACGCTCCATGCGAAACCGTTGTTAACAGCACGACCGGCAATGTCTGCCTCTGCAGATGCAGGAATTGCATCAACCCACTTGCGGATAGGACGAGTGTTGTCATGGGAAATCGGCACCGGAGCGCCACCATTAGTTACAAAGAATCCCTTATCCTTTTCATTGCTGTTTGAGTAGAACGCGCATACGCCTCCTGCCGAGACAACTGCCTCCTGTGAAGGTGCTCCGTACGAAATAAGCTCCTCCGGGAAAGCGGACGAGTAATTCCATCGTGTCATCGAGCGAGCTTTGAAGAAGAGGATGTACCCTGGCACGCGCCCGAGTGCAGTAAGTCCACCCTTATCATTCCCGGCATCGATATCAACGTACCCATTACCTGAAGTCCAAGAAACGGCGCTGCCGTCTGAGATACCGGAGTAATATGCTCGAGATGGGTTTGCAGTATCTCCTGCAAGGTACACACGGTCGAGGAATACCGTCGCCAAGCTGCACAGGTTAGAACCCGGCATATTCGCCAGGTCGAACGCACCTCCCGTAGTGATAACTCCTCCTGCGGTCGTGTAGCTACGCTCTGCGTCAGCGCCATTTATCATGAGCATCGCTCCCAGGAAATTCAAGAAGCGCATCTTCTTGCTAGCAGTAAGATTCGATACGATCACGTTCCCTACCTCATCGTAGACAGTAGAGCTGAGTCCATCAGACTCGTTGATTGCCGCGAAGAGTTTGCTCACTGCACCTGCGATGTAGTTGCCAAGGCCAAGAATCGACTTGCCGTCTACCAACTGACTTCCGACTATGAATGTACCGAGACGGGTAACAGCAGCACCAAGCTCAAAATCAAAGTCAAAGTTAATAGCAAGACCCACTGACCCGCGCGGGCGAATCGCCTCACTGATGCTAGTGATGAGTGCAGCAGAGAAGTCCGACTGCTTGAATGGCTGCTTGAGAGGCTGTTCCATAGTTATTGTTCATCGATAGAGAGGTCCTGGATATTCGCGCGTCTGCGATTACCCCCACGGACGGGACCGATACGGTTCACATTAGGACGGATGCGGAACATATTGTTCGACGGCAATGTGCGGATCGCATCATTCAGCAACTCCTTGAAGGTGGTGTAGTAGGCATCGTTCTGGTCGAGCGTGCC
>ERZ724522.247-NODE-247-length-37273-cov-5.286232_pt1 | contig 37273 bp, 43 predicted proteins | sample MGYA00376055_ERZ724522 | MGnify/ENA primary metagenome ERZ724522 (study PRJEB28724, sample SAMN07190884) | wastewater metagenome | isolation source: effluent of sewage treatment plant in Hong Hong | place: Hong Kong | collected 2016-03-17 ...
GCGGAGGAGGTGAGCCGTAAGCGTGTGCGGGTATCTTAATACAAACGAGGTGCCTACTCGGAGGCACAATACGATGTGGCGTATCGCCACAGTGACACTTCCTGTCGCGTGCCGTAACGCTTGCGTCGCGAGTACGCCTCCGCTCCGACGCCCGGACGGGCGTCGCGCTGCGGCTACCTCGCTCTGCTCGCCCAGCGATAACGCACCTCGTTCCTATCAAGACACATGTCGATACCGGGCAGCTAATTGCGTCGGATCGACGCAGTCGGTCGAGGAGCCGACGCCGCTCACGTCGAACGACGTAAATCCAGGCGGATTTACATCGTTCGACAGAGCGGTATCGGCATGTGTCTTTCTTTTTTGGAAAAGCGGAACATGAATAAAAAAATCACTGATGCCATAGATTTGCTGCTCACCGCTGTGGGGGAAGAAATTACGGAAGAAACGAGCAAACAGGATCACCTGCACACTCTGAAATCAGGGTTGACGGGACTCGTTTGGTCGGCGATAAGGGCGGCCCGGACTGAACCGAAGATCAACCGCTCGCTCTCGAAGTTTCCCCGAGTGTTCCGTCCGTTCCTCTCTCACGGCGTTCGCCTCGAAGCACCGCCGAACCGACAAATGCGCTACGACCCTGAAACCAGGCTTCTGAAGATGTGGCCCACGCCGGAGTACCTATGCACCGACGGCGAGCCGATACTGCCGCTGGCCGCTTGGCCGGCGGAGGCGCGTCTGCTGCGCGCAGCCGCCGACGAGGACGAATGCTACGAGCTGAACGCCGAGATGCTTCACCTGAGCGCGTCCCCGACCACGCACCAGAAAAAAACGTGCTCGCGTTTCTACTTCTTCTTGGCTCAAGGGGACGGCGTTCTCTCTTTCGAGCCGCTCAGCCTCACCGGCGAAGAACCGAAAGAAGGGCAGCCGTACGTGGACGTCGATGTCATCTGCAGGGTCCTGCGCCGGATGGACAAAAACCGCGTCTGGACGCTCACCTTCCGGTACGCGGAGGGCAAGCCGCGCTACTCGATCACGGACGGCCGATGGATGGTCTCCGGTTTCGCCTCGATCGGGGGGATTCCCACCGGGAAGCCAAGGAGAGCCAAGACGTGACCCTGACGACGAAATTCGATTCGACTTTTGCGAAGCTGCCGCATGCCGTCAACCGCAGCCGCACGCTACTCAGCTGTGGCCCGGCAATTCGCATGTACGCGGAACTCTGCGCAAGCGCGACCTGGACAGCCGAAGCGATGTGGGCGGTGACGACGCCGCTTAAGGTCATTCGCCGAAGACTCGGCATCGACCACAGCCAGCTGATGCGCGCCGGACGCCTGCTGCGCGACGTCGGCCTCGTCGGCAAGACGGAAAACGGCTGTCGAGCCGTACTCAACCCGGACGCGCTGACGTGGGCACACGTCTTCCTCTTGTGGCCCAGCTACCTCACCGAAACGCAGACCGCCGCGCTTGCGGCGATGATCTCTTCCGGGGTCGTACCGGCGGCCGTCGCGGCCTCACTGCTCTCCGAGAAAACGACTCCCTGGGAAGGATGCACCACACCCGAGTGCCTGCCATTCAGAACCAAGGTCGACGTCGAGGTGGTAAAACTTACGCGGTGTCACGTATGCTACATCGATGTAGCACCAATGCTACACGAAAACAGTCAAAAGACCGACACATCCAGTTTATTCAGCACGGGATACACTCTTTCTCCCGGAGGATCTCAGATTATTTACAGAAGAGAGTCGCACCCGGCTTCGCCGAGTGCTCCACTCTCTGGTTCCGACCCAATGATTTCGGAGCCTGAAAAGGAGGCTACGCCAATGCGAGAAGACCCCAAAGAAATCGCACGAGCCGCGATGCGGGCAGGGAGAGAAAAAGAGACCAAGGCCAAGAGCAAAAAGATCACTCCCGGCGTACTCGGACCCATCCCGCCCAGAAAGAAGAAAGCGGCGAACGAAGCGCTGCGTCCCTTAATCGTCGAGCAGGCCGGTTCGTGGGCGGCGTTCGATTGGGCCCGCTTCTTCCACTTCAGTGCGGTACGACCGGGAAAAGAGCGTACGCCGCTTTGGCTCGACATCGACGCAAAGCTCGCCAGCGCTTCCACCGGCGTGGTCATCGACGACGTTTACTCCAACGTCGACGCCAGGAAGAAGATCGCCGCCAAAGGCAAGCTGACGCCGCTGATGGACTTCGTCGGCTTGTTTTGTCGCGAGGCGTTCAAGGCGGACGGCCCCGAGGAGCGCACGAAGCTGGCGCTCTTCGTCCAAGACCACCTGCTCCCCCGTTGGGAGTATTTCTGTCTGAACTACCTCGGCCCGGTCGCGGCGTCGAAAGGCCCGCGGGTGCATCCGGCGTACCTTTCGGCCGTTCTTCCGAATCTGCTCAAGTTCTACGCCGACTCCGCCGTCACGCAGGAGGACTTCGACGAACAGCTGCGACAACAAGGCGTCCGCATCATCAAATCAAGCACGGCCGTCGACTGGGAAGATCCGCTTTTGAAACGGACGCCTAAACCGGCCTCGCCGGCGGCTCTCGACGAGGCACGGTTGCGAGAACTCGAAAAGGAGGCAGGCTGGTAACCATGCGCCTGGCACAACGAACAGAAGAAGGATCTTTCCTCATCGGTCATCACACGCTCTCCGTGGGCGACGTGATCTACCCCATCGAAGCCCAGGACGCGATCGACGCGTTCTTCGAGGCTCACGAGGCGATGCAACGCAGCGGTAGAGTGCTGTTGGATCAAAGCGTACGAGGAGCCGACCAATCGACCGCCGATGTGCGCAGCTCCGTGCTTTTTGCGCGCCTACAGCGCGAGCAGGCGGCCTGCCGGGCGGCGCTGGCCGTCTTTGCCGTCTTCGGCGTCATATTTCCGCTCCGCGCCGATTATGCCGCGAAACGACTGCGTGTCGCCAACTATCCGTATCCGGACGCCAAGAACCTCCTCGGCCGCCTGCTCTGTCGCGACGCCGAAAAGCACAACAGCTACCTCCTCGGAGAACTCTGATGCTGCTGTTTGCCGACGGCTCCTCGGCGATGCCTCGCGGCGGAGTCGGTGTCGTGCTCGTCTGCCGAGACGAGGACCGCATTCGCGTCACCGTCGAAGGCGCTCCGTTGCCCGACGGAGCCAAAGTCACCAACCAGCGCGCGGAGATCGCTGCGATTGCAGCGGCGGCCGAGAAAGCGAGGACGCGGTCGATCCTGTGGACCGACAGCACCTACGCCGCCGGCGTGGTGCAGCCGCACATCTCCGGGTGGCGCCCGAAAGCGAACCTGGACGTCATCAAGCCGGCGATCGGCGTCGTGAAGCAGGCGGCGCTTACGGCCATCGTGCACGTCACCGGTCACGTGAACAGAAAGCACGACCTGCCCGCAATGTTCTTCCACGATCTCGCCGATCAGTCGGCCGGCAAGGCGGCGGTGACCGGAACGGAGACGGTCGAAACGGCCTTCAACGCGCGCGCTCATCTGGCTTGTTTGACGTGCGTCTTTTTCCCGTGCCGGGGGAACACGCATCACGACGCGGCGTGCGACAAAAGAGCGGAGTGGCCGCATCGCGTCGTCGAGCGCTTCACGATGCCGATCGTGGCCACGCACCTGTAAAGGAGATCGACCGTGGTATTCGAAAACATGGACGGAAATCCTCCGGGGGAGGAGGTGCTCAACAGGTTGACGCCGACCGAATGGGTCAGCCGAAGCCTGTACGCAGATCAGGCGGCGCTTGAGCGGTCGCTGCTCGCAGTCGACACGCCGCTGACGCCGGAACTGAGAACAGCCATTCACGACGATCCGGACATCGCAGATGCCGGCCGTCTTTTCTTTCTGTCTTTGCCTGATAAAGCCACGCCTGCGCAGCAAACCAGGGCACGCCACGACTACGCGTCTTGCCTGTCCTACTTTCGCCATTTCTGTAGACAGCCCCTATTCATCGACGCGCGCTTGCTGGCGGAGAAGATGCTCAGCCGCCAACCGATCGACAACGACGACGACGGAGCGACGTTGACGGACTACGTCACGCGTGAGTGTGACCTGCTGGTCATTCGTGACTTCAGTCAGCAGACATCACCGCAGGCGAACGACCGTCTCAGCCTCGCGATCTCCTCTCGCTTCTGGTCTCCGAGAGTGACGATTCTGCTCGGCACGCACGACGAGAAGCTCTGCGAGGCGTTTTCCGTTCTTCGATCCGGCTGGACGCGAGACCTTGTACGGGTGATCAAGTCGTGACCGACGAAATAGAAAACAGCGGGCCGCAGCGCATCATCCGCTGGACCGAGAGCCAGCGCGCCTTCATCCAGACGCTCCTCGAGGCGTCGAAGGAAGACGTCACGGCGTTGATCAGGCGAAAACTCGATCTGCAGTGCTTCGCCCCTTCGTTTCGGTCGAAGCTCGAGTGGATCCTCAACGAGTACGCCCGCAACGAGATGATGCCGAGCACCGACCGGCTCGAACTGCAGTTCCCCGGCTTCGCCGAAGAGACGCTGGTTCTCTTCGGCGACAAGGCCGAATTCGCGGCGCAACCGCAGACGCTCGCCGACACGTACCGGCAAGTGCGCGAGATGTACCAGGCGAAGCTGATCGCCGCGGAGACGAACCAGATCGCCGCGCTGTGGAACGACCCGAACACGTCGATCTCGGATCTCGTCAAGTTCAAGCTGGAGGCGGCCGCCGAGATCGCGGCGTTCAAGACGGACGCCGACGACGAGACGAAGACGCTGCGCGAGAGCGTTTCCGACATCCTGTTCGACGTGCAGGAGGCCGCGCTCGGCAAGCGCTGGGGCATTCCGTTCCCCTTCCCGTTCTTCCAGCACGCCACGATGGGCGGACAGCCCGGCGACGTCACCACCATCATCGGCCGGCCGGGCATCGGAAAGACGTTCGCCGTGCTGATGTGCGTCATCTCGGCCATCACCGGCAACCCGTACTTCTTCACGCAATTCGAGCGGGCGGCCGTCCCCGCCAGGTTTCAGCTGACGAAAGAGGCCCTCGTCGAGCTCATGCAGAAGTGGCGCACCCGCGTCATGGTGCTCAGCCTCGAAATGTCGCCGGCGCAGCTTCGTCTTCGTCTCGCCGCTCTGCTGGCGAAGGTCGGCTACCCCGAGTTGCGCGCCGGGCGCTTCTCCGCCGGCAACGAAGCGGTGTTCAAGGAACGCATGGAGCGGCTGGCGCAACCGGGCGTCGGCGACAACTGCCTCATCGCGGACCGGCTCACCACGCCGACGCAGATCTTCGCGTCCGCCGTGGCGTTCAAGGCGCGCCTCGTGATCGTCGACGGCTTCTACCTGATGGTCGGCGAGGACGAGAAACGCTGGGAGACGGTGCAGCGCAACCTCGCGCTGTTCCGCGCGCACGCCAAGCTCACCGGCATCCACTACATTCTGGTGTCACAGCTCGACACCGCGAGCGACCGCATCATGTTCTCGCAGGCCATCGAGCAAGACTCCGCGAACGTCCTCACCATGCACCAGACGCGAATGGACAAGACCGGCAACCAAGTCCGGCTGTCGTCCCGCAAGGTGCGCGACGGCACGAGCGGCGAGGAGTACCTCTACTACTGGGACGTCGCGGCCCCGCGCTTCGCCCAGGACCGCATCGCACCCGCGCGCGAGACAAGAGGCTGATCGAAATGTGGCACGAGAAGGATGAAGGAGAACTTACATGAAGAAGCTCGTCACCGAAATCATCACCGCCGTCCTCGTCCTCGGTCTCGTCGCCGCGGCCATCGCGATCAACGATCCCGGCATCGGCTGGTGATCCCATCCTCCCACGCGGAGGGCAGTCCTCGCGACCGCCCTCTGTTTTAACGGTGAAAAATGAACGACACGAAAACGGAAGAAGGCTGGCCGACGGCCGAGCCGCTCGGCTGGTCGTCCCCATCGCGGTACGGCGTCTGCCACCTCATCGTCACCAAACCCGGCGATCCGTACGACACCGCGCGCACGTACTGCCGAGAAGGGCGCAAAACAGGTGGGCAAATACAAACGGAGATCACCGCCAACGTCTGTCGCGCCTGCGCCAAAAGTCCGCTGCTGAAGACGGCGTTCAAGGCGCTTCAACGACCCCGCTGTGAGCAGCGCCGGCGTCCTGATCCGAAAGATCGAACTTACTCCGTCCAGTGCACTAAGCCGCTGCACCACGACGGCAAACACGTAACGCTCGCGACCATCGATGGCACTCTCCGCGAGTTCCGTTGGGTCAGCGGCGAAAAGAACCAGGAGCAAGCCGATGCTTAAGGTCGAGTTCATCCAAACGCACCCGGCTGCCCGACTGCCGAAGCGCGCCACGGACGGCGCCGCCGGGTACGACCTGTGGCTGCCCGACGTCTCGCCGGAGACGCTCGTAAACGAGTTCTTCGGAGAGCACAAGCCCATCGCGGAGGACGGCGACGACGGCATGATCAAGGAGTCGCTGCTTTTGCCTCCGTGGCCGACGCTCGTCCGTCTCGGCTTTCGCATCTGGATCGGAGATCCGAACTACGAGGCTCAGATCCGACTGAGAAGCAGCCTCGGGAAGCGCGGGTTCGTCATCCCGAACGCGCCAGGCACCATCGACTCCGACTACCAGGGAGAGGTGGCGGTGCTTTTGGCCTCGATCAACGGATGGCAAAAACTCGAACCGAGAAGCCGCGTCGCGCAGATGGTGTTTTGTCCGGTGGTGCACCCGCAAATCATCGCCGTCAGCAAATTCAGCACGAGCACCGAACGCGGTGAGGGCGGCTTCGGCAGCACCGGGAGCTGACCCGTGCGCGAAGAGACGCTGGCTCGCTACATGACGCGCCTCGGCATGTGGCCGCTTAAACGATCCGGGCAGAACCATTTCAAGATGGCGTGTCTTTTCCAGGAGACGCGGCACGCGAAGGGCTTCGACACGCACCCGTCGGCCACCGTCTCGGCGGATACGTTCCCGTCGTGGTTTTCTTGCTTCGCGTGCGAAACGAAGATGCCGCTGTGGCGCGCGATCCTTCTCACGTGCATTCAGCACCCCGGACGCGGCTGGGCGAAAATAGCCGAGGAGATCAAGCAGCGCGAAGAGCAAGAACAACCGATCCTGCTCAACGGCATCCGTGTCCCCAAACTCGACGTCCCGGTCGACATGACGGTGGCCTTGCGCCAACTGATCGCGGACGGCGGCATGGACTACCCGAAGAAGATCGTCGACTTTCTGGACGAAAAGAACGTCTCGGTGGAGACGGCCCGCAGTCTCTACTGGTGCTACGTTCCCGCCGGCTACCAAAACGAGCACATGTCGAAGGACGAAGACGGCGACGTCATTCCGGCGTTGTTCGACAGCCTGCTGTTTCCGACGCTCATCCGCCGACCCGATCGACCGGAGAAAGTGATGTGCATCGGCGCGGCCGCGCGCCCGGTGCCGAAGAAGAAGATCAAGTACATCACGCTGTTCCCGTACAACGCCGGCTCGTACCTGTACGGCGAGCACCTGCTGCCGACGACCCCCGGGCAGCCGTTCTTCGTCGTCGAGGGACCGCTCGACATGGCGCACCTGCTGCAAGAAGGATTCCCGGCGGGAAGCCTCTCCGGACTGCACGTGACGCCGATGCGCTGCGGGAAGATCGCCAAGGGACACTCCGGGCCGGTCTTTCTTTTCCTCGATCCCGACCAAAGACAGAGAAAAAGCGTCGAGGTCGCGCTCACCAGCCTCAAGAAAAAGAACGCCGACGTACGCCTGGTGGATTGGTCGACGGACCCGAAATACTGCACCAAGGAGGACCTCCGCAAAATCACCGGCTATGACCCCCCTGCGCGCTAAACTACGCGCACAATCAGGCGCGATGCGCCCCCTATGAGTTAGATCGACAAGGAGTAAAAATGAGCCTCAACGACCTCACCGGCGACGACAACACGTCGCTCAGCCCGCAGCTTCAGCGAGCCCGGGCCGCCTACGCCGAGTCGGCGCGCCAGAGCCCCGGCATGCGCCTCTGGACCGAGCGGAAAAAGGCGCTCGGCTTCGAGTTCTTCCTCACGTCCGGCAAGACGGCGTCGGTCATCTTTCTGACCGAGATCGAGCCGTTCCTCGTTCACCGCATCAAGACGCAATGGGTCAAGCGCGGCCCCAACGGCGGCTTCGCCGAGGCGTTCAACGTCGCGTGCAGCCAGCACACCATCAGCCTCACCGGAGCGGAGTGGGACTCGACCGGCAAGCCGTGCATCTTCTGCTCGGTGATCGGAAAGCCCAAGGCGATCAACACGGCGAAGATCTACTTCAAGCTCGACGAGCCGGTGACGAAGGAAGACGGCACCGTTTTCCAGGACGGCATCAAGCCGCTGGTCTTCTGGCAAACCGAAATCTTCAACATGCTCATCGACTCGGCGGCGAGCCGGCAGGGCGGCGGTTCGCTCATCGGCTGCAAGTTCAAGGTGACGCGGTCGGACAAAGAGAAGGCCGCGCGCATCGGCGACTCGTGGGTTCTCCAGGACAAGATCACCAAGGAGAAGCTGGTCGCGGCCCTGACGCCGAAAAAGGCCGAGATCGACAAGATCAAATTCGACGCGGCGTTCGCTTCGATGACGATCGAAGAGCAGCGCCAGGTGCTGATGCAGCACAAGATCCTCTCCGATCGCGGAGGCGACGAAAACGGTCCCGGCTACGACGACGAGGCGTTCCGCCGTTACGTCGTGCGGCAAGAAACGCCGCGCCTCGACGGCGAAGAAAAGAAGGCGGGAGCCGGCTGGAACGCCGGAGACCTCTCGAGCCTGGCCTCCGCCATCCCCGACGCCGCGGAGCAGGACGCGCTTCTCCCGACGATCAACTTCGACGCGGACGACGCGCCGGCGGCCGAGACGACTCGGCAGGAACCGCCGCCCGTCACGCCGTCGACCGCTCCGACGACGGCTCCGACCGCGCAGCCGACCAAAGCGGCGCCGCAGATCAAGGGCGATCTCTGGGACTAAGCCTCTTCGCGCCGGCGCTTCGTGTGCCGGCGCGTTTTCGTCTCTAAGGAGCGCGCATGTTCGACGCCGATCTCGCCATCGAAATCCCGGATGCGCCGCCGAAGCTCGTCAGCGAGCTGAAGCGCACCCGACGCCTCGCGTTCGACTTGGAAACGAAGGCCCCGGAAGGAATGCGCGACACCGAGGCTAAGAATCCCCGCATCGCCATTCCGACGCTGTACTCGATCACGTGCGGCGAGTACAAAGGCGTCTTCCGCGCCGGACCGGCGGCCGAACGCATTACCCGCGCGCTGTTCGAATGCCCGTGGTTGCGCATCGGCATCCACAACACCCTGTACGACGTCATCGTGCTGCACTCTCAAGGCATCGTGCCGGAGCACACGATTCGCGCGCAAATCATCGACATCATGGTGTTTCAGTTCCTGCTCGACGAAGAGCAGGAAAAGGGACTCAAGGAGATGGCGAAAGCGCATCTCCGCGTATCGATGAAGACGTACAAGGAGGTCACGCAGGAGAACTCGCTCGTCATCGCGATCGACGAGCTGACCGCCGAGGTCGTCGAATGGAACAAAAAGATCAAGCGGTTTCCCAAAGAGAGACCGTGGCCCGGCTTCGACGGTCTGCGCACCAGAAATAAAACGGCCACCAAAAACGACATCAAGGCGGTGAAGGACGCTCGTTGGCCGGGCACGCCGTCACCGACGTCCGGTCGAGCCATCTACACGCCGGAGGAGCGCGCCGAGCGCGAGCAGTTCCAGGAAAAGAACGACCTGCTTCTCGATCTGCACTTCGGACCGCTGGCGCACGAGGCGTTCGAAGAGTGGGTGACCGTAACGCACCTCATTCCGCTACAAGACAGAATCGACGCGCTGCGGCTCGAGCTGGAGAAGCAGTTCCTGCAGTACGCGCAAGACGACACGGCTTACGACTACAAGTTGTGGACCAAGCTCGAGCCGATCGTGCGGAACGGATCGAAGGTCAACCCTCCGCTCGGCTACTGGCTTGACGTCGAGATGGCGGTCAGAGAGATCACGACGCGAGCCTCATGCCGCGGTCTGCCGATCGACGTACCGCGCCTGCAGCGACTCGGGACGATCCTCGACCCACTCATCGAGGAATTCAAAGCCGAAATCAAAAACCTGTCCGCAGGTTTCGTTCCGCCTTCCGGCGAGGAGTTCAATCCGGCGTCCACGATCCAGCTTCGAACGCTTTTGTTCGACGTGCTGAACGTCACTCCTCCCGAGTTTCGTCGCTCACCGGACGGCAGAGTGCTGCCGAAATTCACGCCGGGCGGACAGAAGACGATCGAGGAGCTCGAAAAGAAAGGGGTATTTCCGGATCTCCGTTTTCCCGATTCGCTGACGCCGGAAGTGCGCGCTTGCCTCGCATGCGACAGCGAAGTGCTCGAACGAATCGACCACCCGATCGGCATGGCGATCCTGAACATGCGCGTGGTCGAGAAGCTGAAGGGCACGTACGTCGAAGGAGCCGTGGCCCGCGTTCTCGCGAACGGGCGCGGACGGATGTGCGGCATCTTCAATTCTATCGGCACCGACACGGGCCGCCACTCGTCGAGCGATCCGAATCTGCAAAACATTCCGTCGCGAAAGAAACCGGAGAACTACGACGAGCGCGTGCTCGGACTTGGACCGACCATTCGAGAAGCGTTCATCGCCGAGGAAGGCTACGACCTGATCGTCGCCGACCAGTCGCAGGTCGAGCTTCGCCTGATCGCGGACGACACGTGCGATCCGACCATGCTCAGCATCTACCGCGAAGGCGTCGAAGTCAACGGCGTGTTCCACTACACCGGCGACATCCACGCGCGAACCGCGACGCAGCTGAACATCCCGAGAAAGAGCGCGAAGGGCGTCAACTTCGGCTTCTTGTACGGCATGTATCCGACGCGGTTCGCGCGTCAGCAGCGTCTCTTCATTCCGGGAACGAAGAGCTACGACATCGAGCGTGCCACGGATTGGAGAAACCGGTACTTCGAGACCTACTCGTACATCCAGGCCGCGCAGGAAGACTACACGCAGAAGTGGTTCGACGGCGTCACCAATTACCTCATGGTGTCGGGACGCCTGCGGCACTTCCCAAAAGACGGCAACGTCGCCGGCGGCAAGATCCTGAACGCGAAGATTCAGGGCAGCTCCGCCGACATCATCAAGCTCAACATGGCGATCATCGACCGCTACGTTTGTCCGATCGTTCCGTCGCTCGAGCTGCTGTTCCAGGTGCACGACGAGCTTGGCTACCAGGCGCTGAAGTCAGAAAGCGCCCTCGCCGCAATGCTCGTGAAGTTCGTCATGGAATTCGCGTGGTTCGCCTGGCTGAAGGTTCCGATCCTGGCTTCGGCCAAGATCTGCCGCAACTGGGCGGCCAAGGACGACGACGACGTTCCTGAAGTCGGCGTCTACTACGCGTGCATCGACGAGCAGCACCGCACGTTCACGGCGGACACGTGGTCCGAGTACCGGGCTATGGAAAAGAGCCGCGCCAAGATCACTGCGAAAGGCGCTACCGCCATGCTCAGCCGCGCACAGTTCGCCGAGTGTCTTCGTCTGCTCGATCCCGAAAAGATCAAAGCGGAGATGCGCATCCCCGCGACCCCGATCAAGTAGCCCGGATTCCCGCCGGGAATACACCAAAAGGAGAAACGATGGCAACGGCCAGATTCACCGAAAGCCAGCGCCGCGTATACAGTCACGACGACGGACACGCCGTCGTCATCGCCGGAGCCGGGGCCGGAAAAACGACGGTCATGACGCAGCGCGTCATTCGATTGGTGCGCGACGAGAACGTGCCGTCGAGTTCTATCACCATGCTCACCTTCACCGTCAAGGCCGCGGCGACGATGAAAGCGCGGATCGCAGCGGAGCTGCCGGACAGCAACGTGTCGGCACAGACGTTCCACGCCTTCTGCCTGCGCTGGCTCAAACTGCGTGACCCGGAATTCGCCTCACGCGAAGTGCTGCTGCCCAGCAGCCTTTCGTGGATGGCGAAGACCTGGGCGTCCGAAGCGGCGCGCGAAGCTGGGCTTAACCTCGACGTCGACGTCGTTCGAAGGATGATCGACCGCCTCCGCAGCAAGGGAATCTACCCACCGGAGGCTGCGGCCGTTGCCGAAGAAGAAAACCTGTCTCCGAACCAGCGCATGCTGTATGACGCCTACGCCGGTTACTTCGAGCGGATGCGCGCCAAGGGCTTCTACGAGATCGGCGATCTGCCGATGGCGCTGCTCCGCAAGCTGCGCGTCGAGCCCGAGCTGCGTACCGAGATGCAGCGGGAGTACAAACACATCGTGGTCGACGAGTACCAGGACACCGATGAAGCCCAGGAACGCATCCTCGAAATTCTTTGCGGCTGCCCTGGCGTGGTCGAAGGCGTCGGAGCCAAAGCGTCCCTCATGGTCGTCGGTGATCCGGGGCAAGCGATCTACTCGTTCAGAGACGCAAACCCGCGCTTCATTTCCGAATTCGCAGAGAAGTGGGGAGCCGTCACCTATCCGATGATGGACAACTTCAGAAGCGTTCCGCCGATCATCACGGCGGCGAACTCCTTGCTTTTGCGCGCGGACCCGAACAGCGCGCTGTTGAAGGCCACCGTTACAGGCAAAGAAGGCGGCGTGCGGGTCGTCGACTTCCAAAACGAAGCGTACGACATCGGCCGCACGATCGCCTCGATGAAGAACAGCGGACGCATCGACGAGTGGCGCAAGGTCGCCGTGCTCTACCGCACCAACGCGCAAGCCGGTCCGATCGAATCGGCGCTGACCGACCTCGACATTCCGTACGTCATCCGCGACGACGCCGAGGGGTTCTTCGGTCTGTACGACGTCAAGGCGCTCGTGTCCTACATCCGCGTCGTCGTCTACGAAGACATGGATGCTCTGCGCTGCCTGTGGAACCGCCCGAATCGGCTGCTCAAGAAAGAGATCTTGGAGCAAGCCACGCGGAAGGCGTCCACCGTTCCGGAAGTGCTCGAGGCGGCGCTCGGCTTCGCGCGCGGTCCCTACCAGCGAGAAAGCATCGAGCGTCTCACCCGAATCATCCGCGGGCTCCGCACCATGAGGGAAGCCGGAGCGTCGACGCGCCTGCTGCTCGACTCTGTGATCGAAGGCACGAACTACCTCGACGCCGTGAAAAAGCGCATGGAAGAGGAGCCGCGAAGCAACTACGACCCGCTCGAGTACATCGCGAAGCTACTCGACATCGCGAACAAGCGACCGATTCCGCTGAAGTTCCTCGAGCACGTGCGCCGCGTCATCGACAACTCGCGAGCGAAGAAGAAGGAAAAAGACGGGGTCAACCTTCTGACCATCCACGGCGCGAAGGGCATGGAGTTCGACGTCGTCTACATCGTCGGGTGCAATGCGGACGTGATGCCGCACTCAAAAGCGATGACGCTCGCGGAACAGGCCGAGGAGCGTCGCTTGATGTATGTCGCCGTGACGCGCGCCAAGCGCTACCTGTGCTTGTCGACCGACCGCAGGACGCCGTCGCCTTACATCACGGAAATGGGACTGACGATAGCCGAGTACATGGAGACGCAGGAAACCGACGCGGCCTCCGGTCTCGTTCTGAGCAAAGTCGGTGGAGAAAAGCCGCGTGAAACAATCATCGAAGTCGCAGCGGACGGCAGCTTCTTCATCGGCAAAAAGGGAGAGCGCCGGCTTGTCGAGGATTTCTAACGAGCACGTGCCGACGACGGTCGGAGAGCTGACAGCACGCCACGTCATCGCCCGCAAAGGCGACGATTGCATCTATCTCGGATTTTTGCTTTCCGCCGATCCGCAACGGCTCGTCCGACCGGACGCTTCTCGTTTTCCGGGGGCGGCGGCGGCCTACGACCGCCTTACGAAGACCGCGGCCGGCGTATTCGCGGCCGGCTATGCGATGGAAGCCGTGGATCGTCGGCCTTCGCACCTCATCAACTCCGATCTCGACCTCTCCGCGGCGGACGACCTATGAGCTCTCCAGTCCAAGTGACGCGCCGCGGCGCGCTGATCGTTCACCTGAGCGACGTCTCTCCGGCCGAGCTGACGAAGAAGCTGACGTTCAAGCCGAAGAAGAGAGGCCCCTCCATCTGCGCCGCCGTGGCGCTCAGCGGCGACCGCATGGCGTTCCCCCGTTACGCGAAGCCAGGATTTGCCATCGGCAAAATCATCGTGGACGAGCCGAGCAACTTCGGCTTGAAGGACCAGTACCTTCGCTGGAATCCGGAAAGAAAGCTGCAGAGCAAACAAGCTCCAGGCGTCGGCCAGGTGTGCGAGACGCTGCTTAGCGTCGGCGGCTGCACGATGAACGGAGAGACCGGCTCCGGAAAGACCGTAATGGCGCTCGCGGTCCTCTACCGCATGCAGCCGAAGCACACGCTGGTGCTCGTCGACCGCATCGACCTCGCCAGGCAGTGGGCGGAGCGCATCGCGGAATACCTGCCGGGCACCGTCGTTCGATTTCTGATGTCCGAGAAGGACGTGCAGGCGGAACAGACGCGTCCAGCCAACCCGACCGATGGGCGCATCCTCATCGCCACCGGTCAATCGATCTACCGCTCGTTGGAGTACACCGCCGACAATCCGATCAGCTGCGATATGCTCGTCTGCGACGAAGCACACGTGTTCAGCGCGCCTACGTTCCTCAAAAGCATCCTGCGCTTGCGCTACCGGTACTCGTTGGCGCTCACCGCGACCGTCGATCGAAAAGACGGTCTCGAGAAGCTGTTCTTGAGCGCGCTCGGAGAAAAGATCATCCGCGTGGACGGCAACACGATGACGCCGGTGATTTACACCGTGCCGGCGCCGAGCGGCGGCGTCGTCGAGACCGATTGGCAGATGTTCTGGTGTTCGCATCTGAAGGGAATGAGCTGGATCAACAAGTGTCAGTCTTGCCCGCAGTTCTCCGAGTTCCCGAACTGCATCGGCAATCCGCGCTGCCTCGGTGATCTCACCGAAGCGCAAAAAAGGAAGGTCAAGATCAACCGCTCCGGACTCGTCGACGCGTGGTCGAATACGCCGGAGTACGTCGCGTGGCTGATCCAAGGGATCAAGCTGCTCGCCTCACGCGGACGCAACATGTTCGTGTTCGCGGACGGCCGTCGTCTCCTGCAGACGCTGCACGCCGCGCTGTCCGCCGACCTCGGCACGGAGAACGTCGGCCTCTTCCTCGGCGGCGCCGGAACATCTCGCAAAGCCGTCGAAGCGCGAAACGTCGAGCTAAAGAAGAAGGTGACGCTGGTCACCTACGGCATCGCGGCAAAAGGACTCGACGTGGCGGAGAAAGACCTGGCGTTCCTCGCCACTCCGATCGCCGACGGACGACAGGTGGTCGGACGGGTCCGGCGTAAAAAAGAAGGGAAGACGAATCCGATCGTCGTCCTCGCCGTTCCCTCGATCCAGACGCTCGAACGAACCTGCCGCAAATTCGAGCGGCAGATGAGGAAAAATCAATGGAAAGTGATCCCGCTGTCACGCTTGATCTGATCCGACGGCACGCGCCGACGCCGTACTACCCGGTCGTCTTCCGCGTGCACGCGACGATGTCGAAGGTCGTCGAAACGGAAAAAGGTGCAAGCGAAGAAGAACCTATTCGCGTCAGCCGAAACCTGTACTCGGCTACCCGGGTGCTCGGCTACCTCAACATGGAGAAACTGCTCATGGCCAAAAAAACCGACGTGACCCCCGCGGCTGCTATCATCGAGCATCCGCACCTCGACTTCTGCCTCGTCCGCGGCTGGCTCGGCATGAAACTGCCCGACGTCATTCCGGCGAAGTACGGCATGGTGGAGATCGGGATGAGCATCGAAGGCATCGCGCGAAAAGACGCCGTCAAAGAGACGTTCTCGGCGCTCGTCGACGACTGCAAAGAAGGCATCCAGGAAGAAATGAAGAAGCTCGCCCTCGAGCTCGGCGGCACAACCCCATTCACCGCCGCCGAAGAGAAAGCCGCGATCGACCAGGCTCGCGCGGCTTCGGGAGACACGAAGGAAACATGAGCAAGAAGAGAACGAAAGCGCCGTCACCGCGCGGACTCCGCACCAAGGACATGGCCGGCGTCGCAAGCGATCTCACCGCGAGCGACATCACGGACGAGGCGCAGCGTTCCCTTCGCATGGGCACGGACGCCCGACTGTTCCGCGAGTTTCACTTGTTCACGGGCATCGCGGACCTCGATCTCTTCGCGCACATCTGCTTGGGATCGCGGCTTGAGATCCTCGGTAATCCGAACGCCTGCAAGTCGCTCCTCTGTCATATCCTGACCGGAGCGTTCCAAAAAACGTGCCGCCTCTGCTACACCCCGATCATCGAGTGGGTCGCCGACTGGGACGTGCTGTCTCCGGTGCAGGCGGACGGCACGCGCTGCATCACCAAGGAGTCGCGCAAGGACTGGCAGACCAGACTGGACGCCTGGGCCGGAGGAGACACGACGGCGTTCAAAACAAAGACCACGTGCCTCTGCGGCGCGTGCGAGTCCATGTGCGTCCTGTTCGTCAACACCGAGAACACCTACAACCCGTACTGGGCCGCGGCGTGGGGTGCGGATGTCGGCGATTTCAGTCTCTACGATCAGACCGACTTCAAGGAAGACGAAAGCGGCTGGACCGGGCTGCTGATCCACAAGCAGAACAAATTCATGATCTGCCAGCCGTCTTCGTCGGCCATCGTTGAGAACGTCATCAGCAAGCTGATCGAAAAGAACGTCGTCGACGCCGTGATTCTCGACTCGGTGACGTCGATCACCACGACCGAAGACATCAACGGAATGGACCGCATCGCGTCACGGGCGCGGTTCCTGAGTCGCTTGTGGCCTCTGCTGCTCTCGCGGCAGATGCACGCGATGACGAACAAGAACGCGCGCATCTCGATCATCACGACGAACCAATACCGCCAGAACATGGCGTCGTTCCCGGGGGCGAATCCGAATCAGGCGTCATCCGGCAAAGCGCAGCGGTACGCTGTCGACACGAGTCTCGATCTTGGTTCGTCCAAGCTGAACGCCTGCCTCGGCGAGAAGCCGAAGATGGAACCGCACATCTCGCGCGACGTCGAGTTCAAGTTCGGGAAGAAGCGCGGCTCCGTCCGCAGCCGCGGCAACATCCGTTTCTTCCTCGACGAGTACACTCCGAAGAGTGGGCTCACCTACAGAACGGGCGACACGGCGGAGCCCGACGTTCTGTGGAACTACCTCGTGAAGATGCAGGACCCGGGGGTTGCCGGCATCGAGGAGCGAAAGAGCGCCAAGACCTACTGGGTGCTCGGACGCCCGTTCGAGCGCCTTCGGGACGTTCTGACGTTCCTGCGCCGGCGCGACGTGCAGTACCAGCTTCGCTTCATCCTCTACGCGCACTTCCTGTCGGCTCTCGAGCGCATGAACCTTCGCTGGCTCGACTTCAGCTACAACCCGTTCGACGATCACATCACGGAGATCTTGCGTGACAAGACGAAAGACACCGGCGACGCTGTCCGAGAAGTTCACCGAAAGACTTCTCGGAGTCCCACCGACCCCGAAAGAGCCGAGCCCGCCGCAGTCGTCGAAGACGCAGGACAAGAACCGGGAGCAGGGAGCGACGAATGAAAAGGCCGCCGCCGCACAGAGCGGGCTTCGGCCGGTTCGCGGCTCCGGTTGCGGAAGGGTGAAGGGCGATCTGGTGTCGGCGGCGATCCACGTCGAAGCGAAGTCGTCGCGCATGTCCGGTTCGATTCTGCCGATGAAGTGGTTCGTGAAAGCGCGCCGCCAAGCGGATCATCGTCTGCCGATCGTGCAGTTCGCCTTCTCGCAACGGCACGCCGGGTGCGATCTGGTCTGCCTGCGTTGGTGGTTCGTTCGTTACGACCGGAGCTCGGCGGCGGCCGTCCGCGCCGCGTTCGGCGTGTCCTCTCCGGAGGCTACCGTACGCGTCAACCAGCTGACGCAGTACGCCGCCGTGGCGCGCGAATGGAACGCGATCGAAAGAGACGCCGTGCGCGGCGTGTTCGAGCACGTGGTTCTGCGTGACGGCTCCTTGTGGCTCGTCGTGCCGGAGCATCTCATGACGAAGGAACGCATCGCTCTGCTGTCGAAAGGAGACCAATGAGCCTGTTCACCCCCGACTATTTCGTTCTCGACTTCGAGACCGGAGGCTTTTCCGGAACCAACGGATTTCGCCCGGTCGAGATCGCCGTGCTCTCGTTCGTCGGCGGCAAGACGTCGTTGCGCTCGACGCTCGTCAATCCGTACGACGATCCTTACTTCGAGATCAGCCCGGACGCCGAGCAGGTGCACGGCATCAGTCGTGAAAAGGTGCTTCAGCACGGACAGCCGGCGAAAGACCTGATGCTCGGGGTGCACGCGTACCTCAACAGACCGGAACACGCGAAGCTGCCGATCTGGGCGCACAACGGCGTGAAGTTCGACTTCCCGCTGTTCAACTCCGAGGCGGCGCGCTACGGCCTGCCGCCGCTGCCGACGAGCCGCCTGCGGGATTCCGCGGCGCTGTACAAGGGTCGCGCCATGGGAACCAAGCAGCAGCCAGGAGAGTCGATGCACGCGTATTTCCTGCGCGTGCTCAACACGCCCAAGCGCGGGCTATTGTTCAACCTCAAGTTCATCTCCGATACGATGTTCCTCGGGTTGAACCGAAAAAACCCGGAAGACCAGAACTCGGAGCTCATCGCCGACCCGAGTCTCGGCATGAGCAACGAGACGCTGCAGAAGCTCGGCTCTCTCGGCGCACACCGTGCCGGCTACGACGTCGCGCTCACCCACGCGCTGGTGCAGACCTTCATCCACGACCCATACTTCAAGGAATTCAAAAATGACGCTGGATCGTGACATCCGCATCGTCATCGACGGACCGGACGGCGCCGGAAAAAGCACGCTGTGCTCCCACGTCGTGACGGCCGCGTCGGAGCGATGGCCCGATGCGGAAATCTGCCGCATACCGGCGCCGAGCCACACCCTACGAGACGCCATCCGCGGCGCGAGCCTGCGGGACATCGTCCTGCATCCGGACATCTATCCGATCGGAGACACCCTGAGCGGCAACCTCTCGGAGCCGCTGCTGCACAGGCAGCCTCTGCCGGCGCACATCGCCGTACCGCTTCTCATCGCGGACCAGGCGGCCATTCTCTGGGCGTTGAGGCACACGCCGACGAAAGCGTCCCGCCGCATTGTGCTGTTCGATCGCTGGACGACGTCGACTCTCGTCTATCAGGGCTTCTCCAACATTGGTCCGCAGCTGCAAGCGCTACAGCAGATCGAAGACGTCTACCTGGCGACGATTCCGAGGGAGGAGTGCATGAGCGCCCTGCTGCTCGTCACCTTCGACGAATCGGACGCCTACACGATGCTCGAACGAGCTCACCCAGGATCCAACGTCTTCGAGTCGAATGACCGGGCCACGCTGTTGCAGCAGCTTAAGCGGCGAAACACGCTGTATAACAAGGCAGTGCCGGAGATCATCGAGTCCGGCCGTCGCCGGCGCTCGCCGTTCCCGCAGATGGTCTGCGGCCCGGACGCTCCGCGGCGACTTAATGCGATGCGCTCGATCGAAGAAAACGTCGCGTCGGCTCTCACCGTGATCGAAGAAAGGATGCGATGACCGCCAAAGAGATCATCGAGGAACTCGAGAAAAACGGGGCGCACAGTACGCTCGGCAGACTCGTCGTCAAGGCGGTGCTCGCCAACCTGCCGCGTATCCTGACCACGAGCGTCAACGGAGACGTCTTACGATTGGTGTTGGAGAGCGGCCGCACACTCGACCTATCGCCCGACGTCGTCGAGGCGCTCGCGGATGCGCCTCTGGACGGCCTCACGTTCACGGTGAACAATGTTTAGCCTCGCCGACCACGCCGCCGTGCTGATCCGCACCGTGTGCCCGCAAGAGGGCGTCGGCGTCGACCTGAACGCGGTGGTGAATTCCGTCATCGCGGCGCGCCCCGTGCGCCGCCGCAACGACAACTTCTGGCCGTCTTCGATCAACAGCCCCTACGACTGCGATCGTAGACAAGCTCTTTCGCGTGTCGAAGGCATCTGGACCGACGCGCAGAGAACGGACCCGCAAAAGATCAGGGAGATGGACATCGGCACGGCGCTGCACGCCCTCATGCAACGCAGCTATCTCGCGATGACCCGCCGGCTCTACGGCCACTGGAAATGCCCGTCCTGTCTCACCATCCGCCGCACCTTCACCACGTATCCGAACGTGCTTTGCGACGGCGTCGTCACGGTGAGCTTCGGCGACGACATCGCCGCCGATCCTCCGATCAGGCGCGCCTGCGCCGCCGAACAGACGCACCGCGCCGAACGCGGCGAACCGGTGTGGCTGTACGAGGAAATAAGGGTACGGGACGATCTCGGCATCAGCGGAAAATGCGACGGCATCTATCTGCTGCCGAGCGGCAAATGGTACACGCTCGAGATCAAGACGCTGAAGGATCTCGACTTCTCGGAACAAAGTGTCGCCCGCATCAAGGTCGACCCGAAGAAGTACCCGGAACTCGCGAAGCTGTACGACGGAGCGCCGATGCTGACGCCGGCTTGGAGCTACCTGCCGCGCGGCTACCACACCACGCAAGCGGCCATCTACACCGGAACGCTGCTCCTGATGTGCGACTCCGGAGAGCTGCCGCTGAATGCGGACTCCTACGCCGGCACGCTGCTGCTCTACGTCAACCGGCAGACCGGACAGATCCGGCACTTCTTCCGCCGGAACACGGCCGCCGAGTACGCCCGCGCCCGAGCCACCGTCATCGCCACCCGTCTCGTGGTGGAGAAAGCCAGGGCGCTTCCGGCCGAGCAATCCGTGCGCCGCGCATTCGTGCTCTCGTCGCTGCCGGCGCAGTGTTCGAGCCGCACCGTCGACATGGCGCTCGCCTGCCCCTGGCGAACCGTCTGCTTCCCGTATCAGAACCCCAAGAAGAATGTCGTCACCTACCTGTAGATTCCCGTCAGGAATCCACGCAGAGGAGAAAAGCATGGCAACCAAGAAGACGGAAACGGCGCCCGCCGCCGTCACCACCGTCAAGGCGAAAAAAGCGCTGCCGAACAGCCCTCTCGCCAAGAGACAAGCCGAGGACTCGATGAAGGCGCTCGCCGTCATCGGCAAGCAGATCCTCGAGAACCCCGGAAAACCGACCTTCACGCTGCCGAAAACCGCACCCAAACTCGCGGAACACGTCATCCAGCTCGCGCAGTCACGCGGCGCGATCGACACCGAACTCGCGTTCGCGCTGTTCGAGCTGAAGAAGTGCGAGGGCTACGTCGGTTCCGAGAACTTCACGTCGATCGAGGAGTTCGCCGTCGCCAAGTGCGACATCAGCAAGGAGCGCGCCAAAGCGCTCATCGGACTCGCCGAGACGGCGCTCGAGCTCAAGCTGACCGCGGGTCACTTCGGTCCGAAAGAACGCCTGTCGTTCTCGAAGTTCCGAGAAGTCGCGATGGCGTACCGGCGCGGCGTCCTTACGGCCAGCACCGTCCTTTCGTACTATCCGCTCAGCGCCACCGAATCGGACAGAGCGAAGAGCGTCGAGTACATTCAGCATCGGCTGAAGATGCTCGCCGCCGAGCAGAGCGGCAAAGAAGGTGAGGACACGAACAAGCTCGCCCGCCTGTCGTACCAGATCCCGGCGAACATCCACGCGGCGTGGGTGTCTCTCCTGGACACGTACAAGGACGCCAACAAGCTACCCTCCGACGGCGAAGCGCTCTACCACGCGCTCACCGTCGCCGCCGGAAGCCAGGTGTCCGACGACCTCGCGCGCAACGTCGGCATGACCAGCATGCGCGACTCGATGTGCCGCCTGAACAGCGACGTGGTACCGATCCTTCTCAGCCGCACCGGAGCGGAGCTCGACGCGGACGCCATCGGACTCCCGGTGTTCAACAAGGTCTACGTGCACACGGCGCCGGACGGCACGCAGCGTTGCGGAATCGCGACGTCCAGAGCGGAAGCGGCCCAGGCGCTTGGCGTCGAAGCTGATGCGCTTTCGGAAATGCCGTTGACCGTGGCTCCGAGCCTGATCCCGCCGGTGCTTACGTTCGAGAAGCGGCAGGAGATGGTCGAAGCTCAGAAAGCCGTCGAGAGCGAACCCGCCTCCGAACCCGTCGCTCCTCCGGTCGAAGCGCCGACGCCCGAACCGACGGCCGAAAAGCCGACCAAGAAAGCGCCCAAGGAGAAGGCTCCCGAGAAGCCCAAGAAGAGCAAGAAGAAGGCGATCGAAGAGCCGCCGCTCGCCGCTCCCGTCGAGCCGCCGGCGCAGGAAACATCCGCGCCGGCGCCCGAAAAAGACGAGGCGCCGCCGGTCCCGGAAGCTCCGACCCCTGGAACCGGAAACGACGGTCCCGACTTCGACGCCGACGACGTAGGCACGATCGTGCACTACGCATCGGACGAAGGACTCGTGAACGTCATCATCGACGAAGTCGATCTCCTCGCCGAAACTCTGCTCGTCTACGCCCTGGACACGAAAGAGCAGAAGGTCGGCAGCCGTCGCGTGATCCCGTGGTCCACCGTCGTCGGTTTCGGCAGTTCGAGCGAAGCCGTTCGCATCGAGCCGGTTGCCGAAACGAAAACGGATCCGATGGCGACAGTCGAAGCCAGCTACGAGAAGCTGTCGCTCAACGACCTGAGCATGGAGGTCGTGCGTCTCGGCAAGCTCGCGCGCGGCAGCAAGACGCCCGAACTCGCCACGAAGATCAAGGAGGACTACCTCGCGCTCAAGGACGGCATTCGGGACGAACCGACGGCCGTGATTCGCAAGAAGCTGATCGGGGTGTTGATGCGCGGCCGCCGCGGTCTTCGCGACGCCGGCATCGAGGGCTGATCCATGGTGATCGTGTACGTGGACGCCTCGGTGCGCCCGGGACGAACCGGAGGGGTCGGTGTGGTCATTCACATCGACCCGCCGCTCGAAAGCAAGCGAATCCGCATACCGCTGGAGATGCCGATCCCCGGTACGCTATCCTCGAACCACGCGGAGATCCTCGCCTGCCTGTGCGCCGCCCGTGCGTTGGCGGGCGTCTCCGATCTGATCCTCGGACTCAAACAAACGGTCGTCGTGATCAAGACCGACTCGGCCGCCGCCGTCAGCGCCGTGACGAATCCGAGCCGCGTGCGCTCGCAGCAGACTCGGGCGATCGCCAAGACCGCTCGAGACGCCTGGGATGATCTCCGTGCCCGCGGGGTTATTCTCGGCTGGCACCTCAAGAAGATCGGGCGCAAGGACAACCCGGCGGACGCCTGTGCCGCCGGCGCCCGCGCGCTTTACGGAGAGATGTTCACATGTCCACCGGAACCCCCACAAAAGACGTGAGGTGGACACCCGTCATCTACGGGCTCTCGACGAGCGGCGAGCACGCGTACGCCGACGTCGGGTTCGTGGCGTGGCGGTGGGTCAAATGCGACCCGAAAGAAAACGATGGGCTGCAACAGCGGCCCTCGTTTTTTTACCTCACGGAAAAAGACAAGCCGATTCGCTTTTGCCTCGACTACCTGTTGCAAGGCGGCATGACCGTCCGGGATCTGTCAATCGCCGCGGTCGAGGACGCCTTGTGTCATCTCTTCACGCTACAGATGCAGCCGTTACCTCCGTACCCCATCGACGAGATGCGCGATCGCATCAAGAAGCTGCCGCCGTCGCAAAGGGAGAAGGCCCTGACCAGGCTCGCCGACATCCGCGGCATCCTGAAGACGTGGAGGAGCTGATGCTTTTTCTCGGCATCGACGCAGGGTCACGAAAAACCGGCTACGCGCTGGTCGAGACCGTCGGCGACAAGCGGTCTCTGATCGCCGTCGACCTGCTGCGTCTCGACATCGTTCCGCACACCGACATGCCGCTCGCCAACCGGCTCTCGACCCTGTACGTTCAGACCAAACGACGCATCGAGAAGTACAAGCCGGACATGGTGGTCGTCGAGCTGATCCGCATGCGCGGAGGCGGAAAGAACCTCGACTCGTATCTGATCACCGCCCGCGCGATGCAGACGGTCGAGCTCGCGGCTTCCCTCGGCGGAGTGCCGGTGATCGAGGCTCTCGCGAGCCAGACGCGCTCCATCATGAACGTCCACGGGCGCAAGAGGGAGGACCAGAAGGCCGCCGCTCGTCGCGCCGCCAACAGAATCTTCCCTGACCGCTTGACGGCGCTCGGTTTTCCGAAAGGATTGACGGAGGCCGAAGAGGACATCGCAGACGCGCTCATGATGGCGCTCGCCGGCGATCGTCTGCTGCAACGCGCCGAGTCACCAGAAGGATTCCCGTCATGATCAAAACCGGAGACATCCGCTGCACCTGCGGAAGCAACAACGTCACCGAAGTCGGCTGTGACCTCGACAAGACGCGCTATCACTGCCACGCTTGCGGGAGAGACTGGTGGACAAGAAGCCAGCCCGAAAAAGACCCGAACGCCACCACACCGGAGCGATGATCGAGCTTTGGTTCACGTACCGACAGGCCAAGAAGATCGCCGAGATCGCAAAGGCCGCCGGACGAGCCAAGGTTGAGATTCTTCGTCTCGCCGTCGGGCACTGGAAAGCGAATCCCGAACGCTACGCGCACATCTCGTGTCCGCCGCGAAAGAAAAGGAATCGCCGCCTGTGCCTTCGCATCAGCAAGGAACTTCGGTTGACGCTTGCGGAAGACGCATGGAATCAGCACATGCGCCGCGCGACCTGGCTGACCGGTCTCGTCATCCGCATGCTGCAGATCGTCCGTAAGAAAAACATCATCGGCTTTCTCGCCGGTGGTCAAGACCTGTGTCAGAAACTCGAGGAGATAGTACCGTGCCAGAAAAGCACATCGAGCGGTTGACGCCGCAAGAGATCGCCGTCGTGAACGCGGCGCAGTCGATGACCTCGTCCCCGCTCACGGTCAGCTTCACGCGCATCGTCGTGCCGGGCACGCCGTGCGTCATCGAGCACTCATTGATCAAGCTCACCGATGCGACCCTGAAGCTCGTCGTGCACGTGCATAACACGGCGGCGACGCAGCAGGACGCGATCGGACGGGCGCTGCAGGTCTTCTGTCACAAGCACCTGCAGAACGCCGGCGTGCGCGTGGAAGCGGCCGTCAGTCTGATGAAGCGCTCTTCTTGGGATTTTCTGATTTTCGACCTGCCGCAGACCACGGCAGGTTTGATTCGTGATCTCGTTCTCGAAGTGCTGTTGACGACGCTGCGTCGCGGTTGACGCAGCGTCGAGAGATCAGACCCGAGTGATGAGCTGGATCGGGGCGTTGACGCCAAACTGCCCCGAGACCGCTTCGGCGATCACGATGTTGCCGGAGTCGATGCCCATCGTGTGCGACTCGAGATAGCAGTCCTCGAGGTAGGAAGCGCCGTAGGGGCGACCCTTGGCGTCCTTCAGTACGACGCACAGGCCGAACGGAACGCTGAACAGCTCCGACGCCAGATTGATGAAGAAGTCGCGGTTGCCTTCGGTGGACGACGACGGCGCACCGAAACCGGGGGCGCTGTTCAGCTGACGCTGCTCCGCTGTCGCACCGAACAGCGCGGCGTAATCCGTCGGCGTGCTCGGCGTCTGGTTGTCGAACTTGAACGGCTGCCCGAACCCGAGATCTGCGAACGGCGCCGCGCCGTAGAGCATGCGCATCAACGACGGACCGTAGAAGAGCACGCGGGACAGGTTGAAGTTGCCGAACGTGCGACCCGTCACGAAGTAGGCGAGCTTCGAACCGACTTCGAACAGACGCTGCACGCCGCGGCTTTGCGCCGAGGAGAAGTTCTGCACGATGCCGATCGGAACGAGACTCGCCTGCGCGCGCAACGCGTCGATGGCGGTGTCGCCGCTGATGTGCTTCAGACGCGACGGACCGCCCAACAGCAGCGTCGACTCCGAAGAGACGTAGCGACCGTTGCCGATCTCGGCTTGCACGTTTTGGGACGCGAACTGCCAGTTCGCGAAGCTGCTGTTGTTGCCCATCGGTCGTTACTCCTCAGATATAGATCGTGATGTCGATGTGCGCCGCCGAGTAGTACGGCCTCACGCTGTACGACGCCAGGAACGTGTCGGCGCGATCCGGATCTTCGCGGACCTCGATCAGTTCGATGGACCGCATTTCCTTGTCGGCCTTGACGCGAGCGACCACCGCCATCGAGTTCACCGAGAACAAGTCGAAGAACGCTTCGTCGAGGATCGTCGAGCCGTTGACGCTCTTGAACTGCTGACGCAGCTTTCGCGCGAACGAGTCGACCTGAACCGTGACCGTCTCCTCGGCGTACGTGAGCGACGTGACGTCAGTCGTAATGCTGCGGTAGCAGCTGAAGCCGCCGTTCTCGCCGCTGGGCTGCTGCAGGACCGTGTTGCCGCCGTCGATGATCGCGTCGATGTCGGCGATGCGGGTGAACGGCGAAATCAGACGCTGCACGCCCGGCAACGAGCGGTTGGCCAGCGGGGTGGACGCCGGCAGGCTCGAACGGTAGGTCGCGAGGATCGCGGCCATGTACCAGCCGCCGATCTCGTAGTCCGTCACCTCGCCGCCGCCGTAGATGCCGACCGTCGGATCGGTCGGGTTGGTTTCGTCGTCGAACGTGATGTACGCCCTGTCCGCGAAGACGTTCGTCACGCGGCGGAAGTTGAGCGTGCTCGGGTACGCCGCGACCGCCGTCTTGAGCGCCGCGGTGGTGTACTCGCGCGACGTGATGACGAGGTCCGTCAACGACACGCCCGTGCTCAGTGTCGCAGGCAGCGTCGTGTCCGCCACCATGGTCAGCGTCGTGGTGTTGCCGAGTTCCGAGATCGCCGCGATGCGCGCCGAGAGGGAACCCGACGTGTAGCCGACGCTCGGAAGGTAGCCGCTGTAGGTCGCGGTCACGACGTCGCCGACGACGACGCCCAACGCGACGACTCCGCCGGAGTGCGTCACCTCGATCGTCTGCACGGTGCTCGGGTACTTGACCAACGCGGAATCGACGGTGTTGTCCATCGTGTACCGCGTGACGATCGTGCTGAAGAGGTGCGACTGCCAGGAACGACGCTCCGCTTTTGCGGACGGGTCGCTCATCGCTTCGACGTGGGACTTGAACTGCAGCAGGCGCGTCTCGTCCTGTGTGAGCGGGACGATGTTGTAGACCGCGTCCGTCGAGATCAGGTCGATCGCCGCCGCCCAGCCGGCGTCCGTGTCTTCCGTGACCTGCGCGAAGTACGCCGTCACCGGCGCCGCCGTCAGCGCCTTGTTGGCCGCGATGCCCACCGGGTTACCGGGGACCGCCGGGCCGGCGAGGTCGCTCACCGTGGCTGGCGTCACTTCGACGAGCTCCGTGGCGTGATCCGAGCGCCGCGCGGCGTACGTGACGAGCACGTCGCCGGAGAGGGAGGCGCCGGTCAGCGTCTTTTCGACCGTGTAGGCCGAATCCGTAACCGTGTCCGGAACCGTGATCGACACGCTGAGGCCGATGATGTTGGTGTCCGTGACGACGTCGCTCGAGACCTCCTCGCGAACCACGATTTCGGTTTCCGAGTTGACTCGGATGACTTCGTACGCCGCGGCGTTCGCCGAGCGCACCGAGAGGTAGCCGCCGGTGATCAGATCCGTAGCCCCCATCGCGAACCCGGGATTCGCGTTGTCGGAGACCACGAGCTTCTGGATGACCGCGGACGTGTCCGGCGATGCGGTGGTGTTGACGAGAATACCGGCGTTGGCGAAAGGCGGCGTGGCAGCCGAACCGCCGGAGCCGACTACCGTGATCGTCTTGTTCCCGGTACCGCCGATGGTCAGGATCTTGTAGATCGCGTCGTTCTCGTTGTTTTCCGAGTTGATGACCTGGATGTAGTCGCCCACCGCGTAGCCGAGCGCGCTGAAGTCGCAGGCGCCGCCGGTTTGCGCAACGATGGTGTCGGTAGCGCCGGCCGTGAATACGAGTCCGCCGGTCGTGGCTTGGGGGGTGACCAGAGCCGTCACGACGTCGAACAAGCGAACGCCGTTGTCGCTGTAGATCACGTCGCCGGCGAGAGGCAGCGTCGAGCCCGACACGAACGCCGTCGGCCACTGCACGTACCGCTTGCCGCTCGTCTGGATCGTGCCTTCGATGGACACGTTCGCGCCGCTCGCCGCGCCGCCCGTGACGGCCACCGCCGAATAGATGCTGTAGCGTAGCGGTCCACCGACCGCCGCGGCGGTAAGCGCGCCGTACGCCAGATCGGTGACGGTCATCGAGGTGGCGCCGGCCGGCGTGGAATAGACCTCGAAGAGCGGAGTCATCTCGGCGCTGACGACCCGAATCGTATCCGGGGTGGTGACGGTACTGAGCGTCGCCGCCACGGAGAGAATGAGATCGGTTACGTTGGTGACCGTCGTTTCGACTTTGTTCGCAGACTGCGTCGCGGTGACGATCAGGATTTTCATGCCGATCGTAAACCCGTCCGTGATCCAGGATCCAGAACCACGGGTGAGCGAGCCGGCAGCGACTGTGACGTTCGCGAGCGCCGTCGAGTCGGCGGCGTACACGACGACCCAGTCGCCCTGCGTGACACCGCTTACGGCGAAGGTGGCGCCGGCGTCGGTGAACGTGCGCCGGCCGTTCGAATCTTGAGCGCCGAAGTAGCCGGTCGAGCTCTGCGAACCGCGCAGCGTCGTCGGGCGCTTCGTGATGAAGTATTTCGCCGGATAGCCCGACGAACCGGCGATATCGTCGTCCGCGAGCGCACCGCTGATGGTCGCGGCGGCGCGGGAACTGACTCCGGTGTTGGCCGTCAGCACGAACGCCGGCTCAAGCGAATTCTCGTCGTTGCGAATCATCACGACATCGCCGATGAGCGCGCTCGTGAACTGCGTGCCGCCGACGGTGAGCGTGCGGCGGCCACTCGTGACCGCGTCGTATGAGAGGCCGGATGTGGCGGTGCGTTCCGTCCACTCGTCGAAGGACACCGTGTCGCCGACACGCACGCCTTCGGTGATGAAGCCGTCGAAACCTTGTCCGATGGTGCCGTCGTAGGTGAGGATGCGGGCGCCTTGCGAGTCCTTCGCGCCCAGCGACACGCGCGCGTCGGTTGGGCCGTGATTGATGCGCGTGACCGTCAGCTCGTCGTCGCTGACCAGCGCCGTGACGGTGAATGCCGGCACGCCGCTCAGCTTGATGATGTCGCCGGCGCCGACTCGGCCGGCGATGAAATCGGCCGACGGATCCGTGAAGGCGCCCGTCGTCGACGAGTAGTCGCCGGCTGTGCCGGACGCGACCTCGAAGGTCGCCTCGGCGTCGGTCGCGATCACGAAGCTCGGGGCGACGAGCGACTGATCGAGGTTGCTGAACGTCACGTCGGTCGTCACTTCCGCGACGCCGTACTCGTTGCTGATGTAGACGTGCGGACGCAAGTACGTGTCCGTCTGCGCCGTCGGCTCGACCGCCGAACCCGAAATCAGGCCGGGAAAGTCGTAGGTGTTCGCTTGTCCGCCGAGGTACGTGCCGGCGTCCTGCCGATACTCGAGCTGACGCTGAATACCGACGTAGACCGCGGGCATGCTCGAAGTCGCGACGGCCGGAGACGGCGTGCGGAACACCTGTCGGACGATGACATCGGGTCGGAGAGCCATTTCTCGCTCCTCTGCGCTACAAGGCCACTTGAACGCAAATCTCGTTCAAGACGGTCGTGTTAATCTGTGCCAGCGTCCACGTGATCGTCTGGCTCACTCTTACCTGCACCGTGGTGGTCCACTGCTCCGCGTCGCCGTTGGCCTTCTCGAGCACCGTCTCGCCGACTTCCGGCATGGAGATGTGTTCGATGTGCGACTGCTGCTTGATCTCGCGATTGAAGAACGTCAGCGCCATCATCGCGATGAGCGCAAGCATCTCGCTCTCGGCGCGCACGCGACTCACGCATCGAATGATGACGCTCGACCCGAACAGGGCCGCGAACTTGCGGCTGTCCTTGATGCCGGAGAAAGCGGTGAACTGCTGTGAGTTCAGGCGATCCGTAGCGAAAGAACCGCCGCCCCTGGTGACCACGATCCTGGGGCGGTTCTCTTCCTTCGACAGCTTCTCGCTGCCGTAGTCGGTCAGCACCATCCGGCTGTCTTTGGCGAGCGTCACCCCATCCGCCTCGTATTTGAGCAGGAACGGGTTGCGCTGGGTCGGTGAGCCGTCGCTGGAGATCGGGGCGAAGAAATCCTCGCGCGTCAGCAGGAGGCGAAAAACCTCCAGGATGATGCGTCTCGGATAAGCGAGCACGTTTCCGACCGGAGCATCCGATCCGAACGTGCCTACGCCAAGTCGTTCTTCGACCGACTCGACCACGGATTACTCCAGCGTCGGAATGATCGCCGCATCCATCTCGGGCATGCGTTCGGTCAGCCGTTCACGGAAACCCTTCTCGAAGGACGGGTGGTCCATCAACTCGGTCATCGACAGGTCGACGATCGACGCGGTCTTCGTCGCCGGCTCGCGATACGCCCCGGTGATCTGCGCCAGCTTTTCGGCGAAACGGTTCTCGGACGAGCTCATCTTCGTCTCCTGTGATTGTGCCTCGACAGTATGCCTCAGCGCGCGCCGCAGGCAACCGAAACTTCCAATGGAATCCTACACGAACCGCGCCGGGAGTGAAGGCGTTTTCCGTGAAACGGCCGCGCGGACACGAGCCGCCTCGGCGGCGGCGTGCCCACCGGAAGGAACCGGCGGCCGCGTCACGCCGACGTTACGGGCGCCGCCGGCTATCCGCATGTTCATGACCGGTTTCACGAAACCGGCGGAAGCCGGGTCTTTCATGTGTTCGATGTGGCGCATGTTCGGCACCGCGAGTGCGCCTGCCGTTTTTATCGGGTATTGCGTGCGCCGAGTATTAGCTGCGTCCGTCACGTACGGGGTAAGTCGACGGAAAGCGGTGACGCCGGCAGCCGCCGCACGAAACGGACGTCCGAGAGCACTCAGGAGGCCAGGACCGCCGCGAATATACGGACGCTGCTCGTGGTACAGCGCGCCGAATTCATGTGCGATCGGACGAAGATTCGACGGAGGAGAGACGCCGGCCACACCGGCAGTCGCAGCCCGGGCAGCCCTGAGCTGCTGCAGGTCGTATTTCGTAGCGGCACGCGCGACCGGGTGATCATTTTTCGCCTGCAGATAGTGCACCAGCTCGTGCCGACGAACATCCCGATACCTCGGATCGGTTCTCGGCGGCAGGCCCATCTCGCCGTGTCGGAGCATCTGTGCCGCGTACGGCGAGCCGACGAGATGAGGTGACTGGTGCCGAATCATCGTCGGGGATTGGTAGGTCCCGAGCGCCGAGTTGTCGTCTCCTGAGCCGAAAAACGAAGAACCGGGAGTACGGTGGAAAACCCTCGGTCCTATCGCTGTTTTTTCGAGCGCGGAAAAAAAGCCGGCAGCGATCATACCCACACCTCCACGAGCGTCGGCTGCTCGTTGACGAGCCGAAACACGCGCTCGAGCCGCGTGCGCCGGCGCCGCAACACCGGAACCAGCGTGGCCGGAACCGGCAAGTCGCATTCGATCTCACCCGCCTTGATCTCGCGAATCGTGATCGGATCCTGGCTGATGAGCGCGCGCTGATCCTTCTGCACCGGCGTCACGGCGACCACCTTCCACAGCCGACCGGTGTTCAGCTCGCGAACCACCTCGCGTCCGCGCAGACGCGGATAGTTGCTCATGCGCGCCGTCGTCGTCCTCGGCATCTGCGCGGTGTCTTCGACGACCGTGACGTTCTGCGACGGACGGATGTCCATGAGGGTGAGAACGGGGTTGTAGTAGCCGCTCACCTCACCCACGAACGACGTGCCGCCGCAAGTGGAGCAGTTCGAAGAGATCATCTGCTGCAGCACGGCGTCCCAGCACTCGGGACAGCGCTCCGTCTCGACGCCGATGGCCTCCTGGTAGATCAGAACAGGAGTTGCGCCGATGGTCCGCAGCATTTGGTTGACCGCGCGCGTCATGTACCGGGCGACGGCGTCCGGCGCGTCCTCGATCGAGTACGGTCCGTAGTCCTTTGTCCCTTCGGTGGCCGTGACGCGCAGCTTGTAGTAGACGTCCACGGTCTTCGACGTGTCGCGGTGGGTGTCGTCCAGGTAGGCCCCGTTTTGAATGGGGACTTCGCCGATCTCGACGAAACCGGATGACTCCACGTAGGAGCGGAGAATCTTGACGGTCACGCCTGGCGGCACGAAGGCCGGCAAGGCCGCCTGCCACACCACGCCGTAACTGCGATCGCTTTGCTGAAAGATGTCGACGGAAACGATCACGGGGAGGGACACCTGAAGCTCCTACAGAATGCCTCCGGAGATGGTGATGATGCCGCCTTTGGCTTCGAGCGTGGCGATCATGAGATCTGAGTTGGCCACAGCGTACCCGCCGCTCATGTTGATCGCGATCTTCAATTCTCGCTTGCGCCGCTCCCATTCGGTAAGCAGCTCCTGGGCGAACGCCTGAGTGGCGCGCCAGTTGGCGTTCTGGTTGTACGAGACGCTTGCCGCCTGAAACGGCATCTCGTTGCGCGCCATGCGAATCGCGCTGAAGCGCAGCGCCCGACCGCAGGTGGCGTCGAACACGAAGCCGCGGAGCTGCTGCATGTAGGCGTCGTCGGCGCCGAGCGCGCCGAGCGTCACCATCGGATACAGGATCGGCGGTGTGGTGTTGTAATCCTGCAGGATCGCGACCAGGTGCCGCGCCAGCACCTGATCGGAGAACTCGGTTCCTTCGAACACCTCGTTCGCTTCCGGATCGTCATTCAGAAGAAGACGAATCTCGTCCACGAACACCTTCGGCACGCGAACCTGATTTCTGCCGTCGGGGATCGTGGTTCCATCAGCCATTCGTCACCGCCTCGGCGATCTTGACGGCCGTCGATTTTCCGATGCCCTTGACGCTCTGCAGTGCCTCGACGAGATCGGTCGGCTTCTGCTCTACGATCGCGAGCGCGCCGGCGAGAACCTCGGTGGCGAGCTTCGGCACGGCGACGCGAATGCGCGATTCGAGCTCGGCAGGCTCATCGTCGAACGTCATGTCGGGCAGCGTCTCCTTGGATTCTTCGGTAGTGCTCTCCGCGAACGGCGGAACGACCGCCGTCGACTCTACTGGGACCTCGACCGATGCTGGCGGCTCCGGCGGAACGACGGGAGCAGAAAGAGGCGCAAGCGTTTTTTCGATCGGTGGATTCCCGGCGGGAATCTGCGTAACCGGGATCGGCAGCTTGATCACCTGCTGGGTCAAGGCATCGATCGAATACCGGTTCGGATCGGCCCATCGATCCGACTGGCGCACGCGCAAATCCGGCACGCCTTGTTTGACGAGGCGGGTATCGTCGAGCTCTTCTATCTCCACCCAGGTGAGCGGGGGATAAACGCGTCCCTGCCACGACCATGATGCCTCGGACAACACTTCCCAGCGAGTCGCCATTGCCTTCTCCTAAAAACGAAGCCCTGCTCCAGTGTATCGGAGCAGGGCCACGGTATCGACTCGAAAATCGCGCTGCGGACTACGCGATGACGAAAGCACCGGTGAGGTGCGCGGCCGGCGCGAAGACCGTTGCCGCCGCCGGAGTGCCCGGCGCCACGTTCAGGATCTTGAATTCGGACCGGTTGATCGGTCCCGGGTTGCCGGCACCCGCCGCCGCTTGCGTGTTGACCGCACCGGTCGGGTCGAGGTAGCGCGCCGGGAGCGTGATCGACGCGCCGCTCAGCAAGTAGCACGCGATGCCCTTGATGTTGCCGAAGCCGACGCCGACGTCTTCCCACGCTTCCATGGTGATGAAGCGGCCTTCCTTCTTCATGAAGAACTTGGTGTTCTCCAGAACGAGGAAACGACCGAGGAACTCGGACGACGGGAAACCGAAGATCTGGCCCGGGGCCACGATGTTCGGGTTGTCACGCACGGTCGTGACGTACTGAACGCCGGCGATCGTCGTGTACTTGTACCCGCCGATCGCGATCTCCGAGCTGATCTGGAAGCCGGCGTCCGTGTTCGACCAGGCGAGCAAGTCCGCGAAGTCGCTCTCGTGCAGAAGAATCGTCTTCAGCTTGAGTGCGCGCGACGCGAGACACTTCGCGAGATCACGCACGACGTTGCGCGTCATGCTGGTCTCGCTGCCGAGGATCAGGTTCGAGAAGTACGGCCGGTTGGTCGTCCTCACCGTGCCCGCATTCCAGTTCGACGCGTCGATGACGTTTCCTGCCGGGGGAGCGGGTGTGTCGGTCGCTTCGGTCGCCCCGTATTGCTTCATCTGCTGGTACAGGTAGACGTACATCTGCGCTTCGTTGCCGAAGTTGCGCGTTTGGTTGTCGAACCCGCTGGTCTGCATTTCGCCGCGACCGAGAAGCTCGTTCCAGCGGTGAACGGTGGCCAAGAAGATGCCGGCCTTCGCGTGGAGCATGAAGCGCTCGTCGATGGTCTCCTGGATGTCCTTGACGGTGTTCTGCTCGATGATCTTCGTCAGCGGCATCTTGTACGCGCGAAGCTCTTGCTCCGACTTCTGGATGCGCTCCGACGAGATCGTCGAGATGTTGATGGCGTACCGCTTGCCTTCGATGTAGGTCTTGTTCGGTTCGCCGCGGAAGTTCACCGCCATCGCGACCGAGTCCGGCTCGATGTCGTCGATGTACTGCAGACCTTCGTCGTTGACGTTGCGCGTCAACTCCGAGGCCGTGACCGTTTGCGGCGTGAGGATCTTTCGGGCGAAAGAGTTCTCGCGCAGCTTGTCCTGGATGTAGAGGCCGGTGGCCTCCGCCAATTTGTCCATCGCTTCGGTGCCGCCGTCGAGGGCGGCGCCGAACATTTCGTTGACTTGTTCGGGAGAGAACACGTCGCTCATTTTCTTTGCTCCTGTCTGTTAGCTGTTCAACTCGACCCGTCGCTGTCGCCGACTACGTGATGTTCAACAGCTGGGCGAACGAATTGAACACGAACCAGACGATGCCGTCCTTGACCTGAGTCACGACACCGTAGGCACGAGTGTCGATCGTCACGCTGGTTACCGTCGCGGTGACGTTCGTCGGGGCCGCGGTGCGCGTCGGAACACCGAGCGAGCTGCTCGAGATCAGATCGCCGACCACCGCCGAGGTACCACCCGAGATGAAGGTCGCCGGCAAACCGACTTCGCAGCCGTTGCCGACGATCACCGTGAGGCCGCCCGTTTCGAGCGAGATCGCCTGGTTGGCGTCGAGCTCGGCCATCGGTGAGTTTTGCGTGTCCACCGTGTCCGCACGACCGTTGCCCTGGAAGACGAGGAATGCGACCGAGCCGGCCGCGACCGTGCCGTCGCACAGGATCGCCTTGCCGTTGCTGTCGCACTGAACGAAGTAGCCTTCCGTGATCGTGCTTCCGTTCGCCGGAGACGGGACCTTGCGCAGGTTGACCGACTCGAGTTTGGCGTTCAGTCGCACGAAACTGGAAGTTGTGGCTCGTGCCATGAATCAACTCCTATTGATGGGACGCGACGATGTTTGCGAGTCGGCGCCCGAACTTGTCCTCCGAAGTCCCGTCTCCGGCGGATTCGTCATTCGGGTCAGCGTCAACAGCTGATCCGATCTTCGTGGAGTCACCCCCACCCAACCCCAAGGCCACCTCGATCACACGCAGCTTGTCGGGATCTGCGGTGAATTCAGCGACCTTGTCCAGCGCGATTGCGGGATCGATCTGGCCCTCGGCGACGAGACCGAGCGTCCTGCGAAGGACATCGTTCTCGCATTCGAGTTCCGCGGCTCGTTTTTCGAGCTGAGCGGTTTTCACCAAACGCTCCCGAATCTCGAGGAGCTTTTCGGATGCGATCTTGACGACCGGCATCTCAGCCCCCCTGTGCGAGTACGTCCGCCGCGGCCAAGAGCTTGGCCAAGGCGATCTTTCCCGCCCGATTGTTCGTCTGACCGTCGGCGGCGAGCGCCGCGTCGATGTCACCCACCAAGTCGTCGCACGCCGCCGCGGTCTTCTGCTCTTCGACAGCCGCCGGCGCCGGAGCTTCCCCCATCGCCTTGGCGCAGAACTCTCGAATCATCATTGACCGCATGACGGCTTACTCCGCTTGGAGACGCTTCGACACCGCGACCGCGAGCATGCGGCCGAAGAGGTCGCCCTCTTCATCCGACGCGATCTTCGCGACGTCCTCACTCGTGACGCCGGCTTCGAACGCCGCTTGCGCGCAGAGTTCGCCCCACGCGCGAGCGTCTTCGACTTCGTCGCTCGCGACCTTCGTCTCGTCCGTCACCCCGTTGAGGTGATCGCACGTGAGGTCGAACGCGAGATCGAGTTGATCGATCGGGGTCGCGTCGAGATTGGCCTCTTTGACCAGGTCGATCGCCGCCTCGAACGTCTCGGTGAACACCGGGTCGTCGCCGTAGGTGGCTTCGATCTGCGCCAGCTTTTCGGCGAGCTTGGCGTTTTCACGTTGCTCGCGGATCTCTTGAAAAGACATCGTCTGCTCCTTCTGGTGGTTTAGCCGATCGCTCGGCTCCCCGATTAGTAACCCGCGCCGCCCGGCAACGTCTTCTTGCCGATTCGCCGCGGGTACGCATCCTCGGCACGCGTGTGGCCCGAGTCTTCATCGACGCTCTTCGCGCCGTGAACGCCTTGCACCTTCTTGGCGACGCGCGCCCAGGTCGATTTCTCTTCGAGACCCGAGTGGCGCTTGGTACTGCGACCGGTCGGGACCGCGCCCTTGCCGATGAAGCCCTCCGACGCCGTCTTGGCGGACAGCGTCTCGAGCACGCGGTCGACGAAGGCGTCGGCCATCAGCGCACCCGCCGACTCGATGTCGGCCGCGAGCTTCTCCATCGCGACCTTCTCTTGGTCCACTTGGTCGCCGCTTGTGGCGGCGTCGGCTTCGGCGCTCTGCGCCGTCTTGGCCTGCTCGGCGGCCATCACGGTCTTGAACATTTCGTGCAAACTCGACATCGCACACTCCTTATCAGGGGGCACGCCCCGTCACGCATAGAGCCCAAAAGCGACGGCCGCCATGAAAGGCAACCAGTCGCGACTCGTCCTCTGCCGGCTTCCGATTTTCATGAGGCACGCCCCCATGAAGTCCGGCTCCAGCGCCACGCGCGTTCGGGCGCTCGCGGCTTCCTTGACCACCTCCGGCAAGCTGTCGGCGAGCACCTTCAGGTACCGTCGATAGTCGGCCGTCGGCGCCGAGGCTGTCTTCGCAGCCGCCCCTTTTTGAGGCCCTCGTTCGATCCGTCGTTCGGAGAACAGCGGATCAACCAGCGAGCGCTCGGGCAGTCGCGCACGAATCACCGTCAATAGTTTGACGGGCGCGCCGCGTAAGTCAAGCGAATCAGGCACTTCTTCGCCGCGAATTCGCTGCAGACCGGCGAGCTCGTCGCCCTTCAATACGATACCCGCAAGAGCCAGCGCGGACAAAACCTTTCGCAGTCCTTCTTGTCGCACCGCGGAAGAAAGCTGCGGGTCGATGACGGTGTCCGTCGTGTCTCGGTCGCAGGCGACCTGC
>ERZ724522.249-NODE-249-length-37211-cov-4.767548_pt1 | contig 37211 bp, 41 predicted proteins | sample MGYA00376055_ERZ724522 | MGnify/ENA primary metagenome ERZ724522 (study PRJEB28724, sample SAMN07190884) | wastewater metagenome | isolation source: effluent of sewage treatment plant in Hong Hong | place: Hong Kong | collected 2016-03-17 ...
ACCAAACAGTCCCATTCGTATCCTTGAAAAAACCGCCCGGATTGCTTCCCTTCTGATGCCCGACATGCTTCCAGCTTGAGATGCTCTCGACATCATGCGCCTTCCCAAATCCAGCCATGTAGGACAGGTGCTTGTCGACATTCTGATTGACGATATCGGGAACGTCTTCGGCTGGAACGAGGGAAATCGCCTGTGACTCCCAACCCATATCCTTGAGGCTGCCACCAACCCGCTTGGCCCGGTAATACCGCGCCACAGTCAGGGTGCGATTGACGTCCCCGATGAACCCGGTGATTTCCACCTTGAGCCCGGTTTCCTCAAAGCACTCCTTGATCGCGGCAGCCTGCAGAGACAATTCGTCGTCGGTATGCCCCTTGGGGAAAGTGGTCTTGTACCCGGCAAACTGGTTGGTTGGGTGGATAACCCAGATACGGCCATCCGGCTCTTCGATCACAACGCCAGCCGACGGATCTTTGCCGTGGGGAACCCTGAACGGAGGTTCGTCCAGATCGTCCATCTGGCCATCGACGAAATCCCAACCGTCGATCGTCTTGGGATGGTCATCCCACGACGTGAACGGAATGCCGTTCAACTCGGTCGGAAGATCTCCATCGACGACGAACGTGGCGATCGCAGAAGGATCGCGCCACGTTTCCTTGTCGGTTGGATCGGTCGGATCATAGATGGGAACAGGCTTCCCATGATCATCGGTTTGCGGATGATACGCCTTCGGCTTGGGGGGAGGGGAGAGGGGCTGCTTGCTCTTCTGCGCAGACTTCCCCCAAGACCCAAACATGTCCCACTGCCAAGGGGAAAACACATCATCCCCGGTGTCCGGATCATGTTCCTTCTCCGGCTTCTTCGTCACCTTGTTGGTGTAGTCCTTGACCCATTTCCCCTTGCGGAAATAGCCTCGAACAAAGGACTTTACGATGACCAGCATCAAACCTTCTCCGGAATCCCAAGAAGGGCGCAGCGCAATTCTCCGATCAGCTTGTCGAGGCCAGTCTTGAAGTCCGCATCGTCAACGCCGCCAAGCGCATGTTCGAGCAGGTCAACCATCCTGTTGGCATAGACCATGAAGGCATCGCGAACCGCATTTCTCGTTTCACCATCGATCGACAGGGTCACCAGCAGGTGGGATCCAAGCTGCTCCGGGCAGTTCCACGAACCACGCTCGAAACCGCCATCCGGACCAGAGCCAAGGAACAACCCGTTCATCCGCGCGCACTCGAATTCAAGCCGGTCCATGAACCCGTGTTCCCCGAGATCGCGCAGGAAGTTGGCGAAGAAGTGTCGCACGATCCCGTCAACGACGCGCGCACTATTCAGCCATCGTCCGGCATCGCCCGGCGCGGATTCCCCGAAGATCTCCTTCAACAGACTCACCAATCACTCCTCATGCGGCAGAACGAGAATGTCGACGTTCTTCCCATCGACACCCATCACCAGATACCGGCAATTCCGGTCGAGCAGGATTTCTCGTTCCCCATGACTCGAAACATGAGCTGCCAGAACAGCCTTTACCCCTGCGGTAATATGTAGCCTCAACTGAGAGGACTGTGAAGAGAAAGCCGCCTTTGACCCATAACTGGTACTCTGGAACGAACCATCCTGAATGACAGCACCGACGACAGACTTGAATGTCTGCTGGCCTACACCAACCCCGCGATGCAGGATGATCCCTTCCGGAAGGGGGATTGCCGCCTTGTCGAACGCATTGCGCAGGTTCTGCGAACCACTCCACCCGGACGAATCCATTTCACCCAGTCGCATAGCGGTATTCCACGATACATAGGAGCTTCCTGTGTACGATTTGAGCGCACTGCGCTGAATAGCTGGAAGGCTATCGATTTCCTTCCTTGAGGCATCCGCCCACTTCTTGATGAGTGGGGAATTGAGACTTTCAACATCCTTGAAGCTCCCTGCCTCCGGAGCAGGAATTGCTTCACCGACAGACCGGTCGAGAACAAGGTAATCAGCCGCTCTGTCTTTCCACCCCTTGAAATTCTCGTGCGCCACCTTCTTGACTCGGGAGGCGATCGACTTTGCGGCATGCGAGTAGCTTTCCGCGAAAGAGCCGGAATGCTCGACGCGGTACGTCGGCTCCATCTGCGCCTTCACTTCGGCGATGACCTGCGAGTGATATTCCAGAAGGTACTTGGTCGACGGATGCTGCTCGATCGAGAGCATCTTCCCGGTCTTCTCGCCGGTCTCCTTCGAGATTTCCTCGAACTGGATGTTCTTGATCTGCTGCGGCGTGGCCCCGGAGATGGCGAGATCGTAGATCCGCTTCAAATCCGCCGTGTTCGCAGCATTGACGTGCGGCTTTGACGAATAGGTGTACTCAGGCGGCTTGGGGATGCCAGCCTTGTTGAACCCGATCGCGGGAACCTTGATCTTGGCGAAAACGACACCGAACTTCTCGCCGGACTCGACGATCTCTTCACCGGGTTTCAGCTTGACCCAGCTGGTGTCGTTGAGATCAACCTTCTTCTTCGGGGGAAGCTTGACCTTCGTGGGGGCGGCGGATGCCTTGCTTGCAGCCTTGGGGAACTTGGCGGCGATGTAGGACTTGCGCGCGATCAGCTTGGCCGCAAGGTCAGCCTTCATGGCGGAATCACCCGGACCAAACTGATTGACCATTGCAGTGATCTGCTCATCCGAGATAGCCAGAACCTTCTGCGCCGATGCATTGAGATCGGCGCTGGACATTTTTCCGAACACAGCAGCGGTGCGAGCATTGATATTCGCATCACGCATGGTGTCGATATCGGTTACATCATTCCCGAAATTGGTTTTCGCCCCACCGGCACCGCCGAACAGGAGAGAACCACCGGGATCAATCCGGTAAGCCTTCCCGTCCTTGAACATGATGTTGTCCCAACCCTTTCCAGAAGCTGGATTGTTGCCAACGACGTCCCAATTCGCCAGCCACGCATCAGCGATGAAGCCAGAGAGAAGTCCGTCAGATTTCCCGGCAAGCAAGGCGCTCTTGTCCTTCACGGCGCCATGAACAATCTTCGAGGCGATGCCAATCTTCCCATTCTTGGTGACCAGCTTGACGTCCGGAACGCTGACGTTCGCAGCCTCGTACAGCTTGTTCGCAAGAAGCTCATTACGAACGACCTTGGCTCCACCAGCGGGGAACTTGCAATACCAGTCGACGCCGTCAGCGTCCTTGTACGTCCCGCCCGGATTGTATCCACCCTGTTCGCCAACCTTTTCCCAACCGTCGATCGACTCTCCCTGATCTCCGACAGTTCCGACCTTCACGGACGAAACAACATGCAACTTCGGAGATGCGGAAAGATCGACAGAGGGAGTCTGCGAGGCTTTGGAAGGAGGGGTTTCGATGGAGTTCAGCAGGCCAAAAAGGGCTGCCTGTTTCCCCTTCTCATGCAAGCCAACCGCCTCTTTCACGGCGTCCACGTAGTTGGCGATAAGCGCAACATTCTTTGACTGAATGGAGGCGGGAGAATGAACGGTCACCCACTTCTTCCCATCCTTTTCAACAAACCCAGAAATCTTCTCGGCCAATCCGGTCACCGGCTTTACGGTGATGTTCAGCCTCGATTTCCCAAGTTGAGAAGACTTCACCATCTTGATATTTTTCAGGGCGGCAGAACCACCAGTCGAAACCGAAGCAACGATGGAAAGCAGCTTCTGTGAAAAAATGGGAAATCCTCCATCAAGGAGGGGGAAGGGGATTTGCGCAACAACATCGACGGCACTCATCTTGTGCCAGTGTCCATCCTTGAGGATCAGGAGGCCGTCAGCCCCCATCTTGATATCGCCATCGCTTCCATTGCTCTTTTCCCGAGCAACAAGCGGGTTGCCACTCAAGTCAACACCGGCATTGTAGGCAGCAATGGCATGCTGGTTGGTAACCATGCCCCACGACTGCTCGCCGGGCGCCTTGTACCACCACTTCCCATTGAGGAACATGTTGAGGTTGCCGCTGTTCGGGTTGACGAACTTCTTTCCAGCGTTCTTGGCGCCGAAGTCCTTCATGGTCTGGTCGGCGGCGGCAGCAGCTTCACCAGCAGCCTGTGGATCATCGATTCCACCTGTCGCCAGAAACATTTCATCAACGGAGTATCCGCCTTTCAGCTTGCCGTCCTTCCACTCCTTCATCGCCTTTTCGGCAGCCACGGCGGAGCCGAAATTGTATGTCTTCGATTGACCAACCGTCCCGATCTTGCCCCACGACTTGGTCACCGTTTTCTTCACGGGATCCATTTCGATGGTCCAGAACTTGTTGTGCCCCGGGCTGGTGTTCACCAGCTTCCAAGTCTCCGTTCCAGCAGAGACAGTAGGAGAGGCAGGGGGAGGAGAGACGGGGGACGAAGATGCCGAAACTTTCGACATCTTCTGAATATCGGCCAGTTCAGGCGGATTGACGCCGATGGACTGCAGGTACGTCTGCACACGCTCAGGAGCGGCGTAGTGCTTGGTGTTGGCCTCCATTTCATCCGGATTTGCGGGATTGTTCGGGCCAACCTCCCACTCGCCATCCTCAGACGAATAGGCAATATAGTGGCCAACCGAGTACATCGTCGGGCCATATCCAAACGCCGGGTCTGAATCGCTCGATTCCCACATCGAACTGTCCGGAACAGGAGAGACATCGTCAGATGCAATAAGGCTTTCCCCATTCGGGGTTTTCCCGTTGTTCAGAGCCGAAATCCACTCATCGTTGTCAACGGGATACTCGTGCTTGCTGCCGCTGTATTTTGCCTTCCAAGCCCCTTGAGCAGCATCAAACTTGAACGACATGCCATCGGAATAAAAAACCTTGTTCGGATTGTCTTTTCCGAAAGAACCGGGGGTGGGAACGACAGCGAGAGAATTCCCGCTGGAACTTTTCCCATTGTTCAATTTTTCGATGAACGTTGCCGTGTTTATCTTGTTCCATTTTCCCCCGGAAGTTGACCACAGCCAGTCCGTCCCATCAAACTTGAAGGTCGCGCTTTCACCTTTTGCCTGCAGGACTTGATCCTGATGCAGCTGACCAAAATGCGGCGGAGCAGCCGAAGCAGGCTTGTCCTGTTTCGGAGCAGCCGAAGCGGCCTGCGGGGCGGGGGCATCGCCGCCATATTCCTTGATGTGCGCGATCGCGACCTCGGCCAGCTTCGCCTGCTTCTTGCCATAGGTGTTCGAGCCGAACTTCATCGCCTCAAGCGCTGCGATATCGCCAGCATCATGGGCAGCCTTAATCGCCGCAACCTTCTTGTTGTGGCTCGAAGCATTGGTGTTCTTCGACGGATCAAGCTTGTAGCTATCCCAATTGATCTGAGGAACCTGCTTGGCTGGTTCCAATGTTTCAATGCCCCAGATCGCATTCCACTTCTCGATGCCTACCACCGCCACGATTTCGTTCTTCAGTTTGGCGGCTTTTATAGGGGTATCATGGATCAGGTCGAGAAAGGCGTCCGTGTTTGCCTTGCTCGGCGTCTGACCGGCCAGCATCTGCTTCTTGAACATCGAAACCTTGGCGGCTTCCGAAGCCTTGGTCTGGATGTTCTGCGCGCTCGATAGAATGTGCGCATGCTGGTCTTCGGGCGACAGCTTGTGCCAGTCAGGGTGCTTCGACAGCTTCTTGTGGGCTTCCTTCTGCGAGAAGCTGCCATTTCCAGAGATGACGTCATGCAGAGTCTTGTCCGGGTCGATGTTCACCATCTTATGGTGGGCGGCGACAACCGTCCCATCCGCCTTGGTATAGGCGGGAACAAGGATTTGATGCTTGATCGTGGCCTTGAGAAACAGAACCGGGCGATCAACTTTCAGCATGGTGCCTGCCTGCAGGGGTGGAACAGGCGCAAACTATCGTCACGACCCCATGGATGGAAGCCCCAGATCACCTCTGCTCAGGAAGAGGATCCGAAAATCTTTCGATCGGAAACGGCTCGCCCGTCTCCGCATGAACAGGAACCTGCCCAGAGAACATGTGGAAACGACGGCAAATGACGTCCACATAGCGAGGCTCAAGTTCAAGAATCCGAGCGTGACGACCAGTCATGTGTGCCGCAATCAGCGTTGTTCCGGAACCACCAAACAGATCCAGAACCGTCTGCCCGGGAAGGCTGGAATTGTTGATCGACCGCTCGACCAGAGCAACAGGCTTGACCGTCGGATGAAGCACGTTCTTCTTGGTCTTGTCGATATCCCACACCGACGGAATCCCAACATCCATGACGTCTGACTGGCCTCGCGGTCCACGGAACATGTGGAGATCCGACCAGCCGTAGAGCATGGGAATGTAATCATCTGACCAGCCGTAGAGCATGGGCTCATACTGCGACTTGTAGTCAGACGGCGAAAGGTTGATGTTGTTCTTCCGCCAGATAATCAAGTTGCGCCACTGCAGACCTGCATCGGTGCAGGCGCGCATCAGCCATTCGATCCCAAGGCGATAGAAGGTGATGTAGAAGGCGCCGGAACAGCGCGCCTTAACCATCCCGGCAATATCGCGCAGGAAGCGCTCCCCATCCTTGGCGCTCATCTTGTCGTTTGCGATCTTTTCATGCCTCTGACGCTTTTCGCCATGCGTCCCGATCGAGCCCGTGAAGTCCATCAGATAGGGAGGATCCATCCAGACCATATCAGCCTTGACGTTCACGCCACCGAGAAGTTCGTCGACATCATCGAAGCTGGTGGCATCCCCGCACATCACCCTGTGATCACCACAAACCCAGACATCACCGGGAACCGAAACAGGTTCAATGGGGGTATCCGGAAGCTCGTCCGGATCGCATTTCTGCTCGGGAGCTTCGGGAGAAAGCATGTCCGCGAGTTCTGCGGGAAGAAAACCGATTGTCGAGAGATCGAAATCGTCCTCCTTCAAATCGGACAGTTCGGACTTCAAGAGGCCGACATCCCAACTGGCATTCTCGGCCAGTTTGTTGTCAGCGATGATGTACGCCTTGCGCTGGTTTTCAGACCACCCAGCGCAATCGATGACAGGAACCTTCCCCTCGGGAATTACCCCGCCGGAAGGAGTCCTGATGGGAACGGCATCACGGATCAGGTCGATCGCCGCCATCAACCTGCCATGCCCGGCGATGACGGTGTTGTTGGCAGACAGGTCAGCAAGGATGGGGTTTGTCCAACCCCACTCCATCATGGAGTTCTTGATCTGTCTCACCTGCTCCGCAGAATGAATGCGAGAGTTCTTGGAATACGGATTGAGGGAAAGGGCATCGATCAGCACGATCTGAAAATCGGCGCTGCCATCTTTTTTCGTCATAGCGGTTCCTTATCGTAATCATCCTGACCGCGCCCAGCGCCGACGATCCTGATGACCTTTACCTCGCTGTTCAACCCATGAGCTTCTCGCTCACCCTTGTGAAGAAGGGTAAGGGCTTCTGCGGCGGACTTTGCCAGCTTCATCTGGGACGTGGACTTTTCCAAGTCCTGAACATTGTTCATCGCTCGATAAATAATGCTCCGAGCAGCATTCCACTCAGAACGATGACGATTAAGAATTTCCGCCCTTCTGGATACGGAAACCTCAATTGAAGAGAAGACATCAGAAGGATGCGAAACTTCAACGTTCACATCAGTAAGCGATTCAACATCATCTTTTTCCGGCTTTTCTTTTTCCTGCATTCTGTCTGCTCGCAGGTGCGCAGCAGTATTCACCAACGCTTTCTCTTCCGGTGTTTTTCCTACCTTTTTCCATCCATGGTTTTTGACGAAATTGTTTATGTTTTGCCGGGAAGTCCCGAAATGCCTTGCGACGCTCGACGCCGTGGAACCCTCGATGGTTTCATACATCAAGCGAGCCTGTTTCAGATCAATCTTCGATTCGCGCTTTTTCCGAACCTTTTCCACAGGCTCCCCGGTGGCAGGTTTTGCAGGATTGTCGGCGCTCATTTCTTGCGCTCTCTAACAAGAACCTCCTGCGGTGTTTCTGTGGTTACGGATTGGTTCTTGAAGCACTCGAAGACGAGACCATGGCCAGTCACATCAACTCCGCACCAACACAAATCATAAACCTTCCCGATCACACTTTCAGCGCACTCCGCACAGCGAAACTCATTCCCGCGAGACATTACGCGGCCCATGCAAACCCGGCATGAATGGTCAGTGAAATCCCATCCACCAGACGCCATCACACAGCCCTCACGATCGGGCTTGGCGACCACCCGAATGACTTGGCCCCACCGTCATTGTGGAGAATCGATATCACAGCTTCAACGCGAGATGATACGCGATCAAACTTGCGAACGCACAACCCCTTGTCGTTCAGATACCAGATTACTGCAGAACCAATCTTCCTGTACCTAATCGGAGCGCTGCCACGAGCATTCTTTCCGACCATGAACTCTCGCTCCCGATTGTAGCATGAAACGCAAATCGAGTTCCTGATCATTCGCGTTGATCTCTGAAAGCACCGGGAACAAACATACGACCGGTAGAAGATTGAGATTTTTTCGGGTGGAGATGGATTTCCAGAATGCTTGGCGCCGATCGGGCAAAACTGGCATTTGACGAACATAAACGAGTTGCTGTTGAACGACATTGCCTTGAGGTAGAGCGCGGAACACGATTTGTCAGAGAGGGTTGCTGACAGGGTTTTGCAGCGGAAAAATTTCCCGTTCACCCCAGAAATGCTGTGATAGGAAACCTCTTCCATTACCCATACGCCAACAGGTTGTTCACGATGTTCTCAACCTCATCCTTTGATCGGAAGTTTGCCTGCTTGAAGATCCTTTCCCAGACGACATTGAGGACAGAGGAATAGACAGCTTTGAACTCATCCTCATCGCAATTTGCAAAAGCGATGGATTTTGCCCTTAGTTGAACACCACCATCGATGGAATAGCTTGCGTCGTAGTGACCGGCGAGAATCAGGACATCCTCACGAAACCGGTCAAAGTTTTTCTGGATAGCCATCCCCCGATATTCCCTGTCTTTCGGGGGTTCCCACATGTCAAAAGCAAGGTTCATCAGGGAGAAAAACAGCCTGTGGAACTTGATGTTCCGAGCCCTTTTCACATCGACGGTCACCCCGGATCCAGTCTTGATAGCCCTCACAAACGCAAGGGCATTGTCATCGACAGGAATTAGAACTTCCCCGCGACCACGCTCAAAGACGCACTTCATCCCCAAGACTCCAGAACGACCTTGCGAAGACCGTAATCCACGAGAGCCTTCTGAACGTCGGAGAACAGGACGTCCCCATACATTTCCTTGGTCTCCCGAACGAAAGCACCCTTCTCTTCTGCATCCCGGCAGCGCATTCCAACCCTGACTCTATCCGCGACAACCTTCTGGATCATCCGTATCTCGATCGACCACACCGTCGACTGCCTAACCTTCTCACGATACCAATCCACATTTGCGAGCCCGGGGAACCGGGAAAAAGCCTCTCTTACGAGAGCATCAAACTCAGCTTCATGATCCTGCGTCCAGACAATCCCGCGAAACACCTCTCTTGGAACGGAGCCAGACGACAGGGGTGTGATCGACGGTGAAAACAGGTCTTCTACGAATTCACCCATGACAGCTTCCCATCACAGTCTTCCACAAGCCATCCGGCGCCAATTCCTATCTTGCGAAGCCCCTCAGGCATGCGCTGCAGTTCCTCATCACTGAGAATCGGTGAAAATTTTCTCCCTTCATGTTCACGGCTGGAAGACTTTTCAGCATCTCGCTTCATCCTCTCAAGCCTTGTTCGGGCAAGGTCGTATCTGATTTTTACGCCCTTTGCTACCTCTCGAATAGCAGACTCGATCTCATTCGGAAATCGGATGGGGACATGAAGGGCATCGTTTGCAGCCCTAACAGCGATTCTCGGGGGAATATCGCCAAGAGCAGCGACCATAGAAGCGAGCCAAACCCCGATATCGCGAGGTGGAGGGGATCCGATTTTTCCACTCGTCTTCACAGCAAGTGGGCGCAGGGCATCGACCAAAAGGCAGGTCATTCGACCAACGAACCTGAACCCCAGATCACGCTTGAGATCCTCGATGATGTTTTCAGGTTCCTGATCCTTCAATGGAACCATCCATTGGGAAAGTGTTTCGATCGAGAAGTTGATTTCCTCGATCGAGAACGGACGATCCGGAATTGTGCCGTGCCCAAGCAAGGCAGAAAGAAGCGACAGATCAGTCTGCGAGCCAGCCAGAAGGTTTCCCATCTTCACTCCTCTTCACCCAATCAGCATTGAAACCACGCCATCCACGAACGCAGCACTCGATGAGAGCCTGCTCGATTGTCCATCCAGCCTTTTCCGCTTCTCGGATGATTCCGTTCAAGGCCGTTTCCGTAACCGGGGCTTTCTTGGTTTTCCGGAGATCCAGAAAGTCCGACCACACCTCATCGGAAACACTGATCGGCTTTTCAGCAATTCTCGATTTTCGATCACCGGTAGCGCGCGAAGGCGCGCTACTTTCTCCGTCAGGAGAAATCTGGTTCTGGTTCTGGTTCTGGTTCTGCCGGGGGACTCCCCGTTTTTCGCGGGAGTCTTTTGGGGAGTCCCCAAGGGAATCCCCACGGGACTCATCGAGCATAGAAGAGTCCCCCGGGGACTCCCCATTTTCCACCCTTCCGGCATCAAGCTGCTTCTGGCGTCCAGTGCGCCCGCCAACACTCTTCTTGAGCCATACATCATAGGCCCTCACAGCCTCACTCATGGCCTTTGAGTTGACGATCATGCCATCAGGAAGAATGGTCAGCTTGCCGCATTCAATCAGATTGGAAAACGCCGTGTGGCCACCTGTTGTTCTGGCGATGATGGCGTCGACCTGACGGCGCGTGAGGGGTTTTGCGGTGTCCCAAATCTGGCAGCAGATCCGAAAATACAGAAGCTCATCCTGATCGGAAAGCCCATCCTTCAAGACACCCCCCGCCCAATCACTCGGGAAGAATCGAACGAACGAGTGGCGCCCATTAGACATGGCTGCACCACGAACAAAGAGTGTTGAAATGCTGAAAAAAGCCCGGTACCGAGCGCATACATGCCTCCATGCATAGGCATTGAAAACGGGCCGCCCGACGCACTCGGGTGGCCCGTTGATCGTTTTGCATGGAAGATTGCTTGAGGCAAACGAAAATGGGGAGTGCCGTGGGGACTCCCTAGATTTCGTGAATATCCCACCCCCCACCATCCCGGGCCTTGATGGGAAAGGCCACCTTGAAGATGAACGGGTACAACTCGGCTGCAACCTTCATCTTGACCTTTGAATCATCAGACCAGATTGTAGCTGCACCCTTCACATCGTGCATTTCCAGCAACCCGTCGGCTGACAGAACGGCAAAATCAACGGTCAGGAAAGTGTTGTCGGCAAGGCGAAGTTTGATTCCTTCAAACTTGTACCAGAGGATTTCACCGACAAGAAGGCGATCGGAGAGATGGTCCGAGTACCGCCTTTCGGTCTTGTTCATTTCTCCGGACTTGAGGCGCCCAGCTGCCTTGAAGTTCCTCTGCCCCCCCTTGAACATCAGGGGTTTCTGCCGAGCGGGAAAGCGAGCCCATCGAAAGTCAGTTCGCCTCCGCTGGATTCGACCAGCGTGATCGCCATCCGAATGGAGGGGTTCTTGTTGGTGGAATAGATCAGCTGACGCAGATACGAAAGCTTGGTTCCAGAGGCTTCGGCGAGGGCCATAAGACCGGAAACGCCGTGCTTCTCGTAATATTCCTTCATCGTCATGCGGCGGCGTATAGGAGAATTACCGCAGGGGTCGCAAGGCAATCCACCGGGAACACCAAAACAGCGCACAGACAGAAAAAAAAATGCGCCAAAACGGTGGACATGTTTACCTTGTGGGTATATGCGAGACACAACCGAACAAAGGAGACGACATGGAAAACAATCAGTCCGGAAGCGTTCAGGCCCTTGCCATCAGGCAAGTCAATGACCTTGCGTCGATGTTCAACATCAAGGGAACCGGACAGGAAGTCGTCGATGTTCTTCTCCACACCGCCTTCAGGATTGATGACGAGAAGATCGTCTCTCCTGAACAGATGGTTGCACTAGCGGTCGTTGCCAAGCAGTACCGCCTCAACCCATTCACCAAGGAAATCTACGCCTTCCCCGACAAGAAGAAGGGGGTCATTCCGATCGTCGGCGTCGATGGGTGGGCTCGCATCATCAACGAACATCCCGCGATGAACGGCATGAAGTTCGAATACAGCGACAACATCATCAAGATGGATGAGAACTCCAAGCCGTGCCCGGAATGGATCGAATGCATCATTCGTCGAAAAGACCGCGAAGAACCGATGGTCATTCGCGAATATCTCGACGAGGTCTACCGCCCCCCGTTCGAGGGCAACGGAAAGAACGGAAGGTACACCATCAACGGCCCATGGCAGTCGCACACCAAGCGATTCCTTCGCCACAAGGCAATGATCCAGTGCGCGCGCATTGCCTTCGGGTTTGCCGGGATCTACGATCAGGACGAGGCCGAACGCATCATCGAGGGGCAGACGATCGACGCCGGATACATCGAAAAAAGGACGGCCCCCAAGCGCCCCCAGCCGGTCAAGACCGGAAACACCAGCAATAACTCCGAGGTCGCAGAGGGTGCCGAGAACATCGAGGATGCCGAGGTCGTTGAGATCATCGGCGGCGAAGGCGTGGTCCCCACCTCCGAGAAGGTGGATGAAGGGGGGAAGCCCGAAAAAACCCTGTTCGAGCGCATGTCCGACAGGGCGAAGGCGGGGCGGTCTGACAGCCCCGGGAACAAGACCAGTGAAGGCGCGATAACCTTCATCAAGCAGAAGGCGGAAAGCGCTGGAATCGATATTAGCGAAATTCTCGAAACCTTCTCAATCGGAAGCCTCGACGGAATCGACGAGGAAACCGGATCCAGCATCATCAAGTGGATTCGCGAAAAGGCCCGCTGATGCTCACATTCGACCATGACAGCCACAGGTACTGGTGGAACGGCGACCCCGTTCCATCGGTCACCCAAGTTCTCTCGATCCTGACTGATTTCGAGATGGTCGAGAAGTTCAACCCCGGCGCGGTGGCATACGCATCCGTCCGGGGGGATGCTGTCCACTACGCTTGTGAACTCTACGACAAGGGGACGCTTGACTGGTCAACGCTTGACGATGAACTCAAGCCATACCTTGATGCGTGGATACTGTTCCGCAAGCAGACCGGTTTCATTCCAAACCGGATCGAACACAAGGTGTTTCACCCGAACCTGAGATATGCCGGAACGCTCGATCGCACCGGAATCCTGTTCGACAACCATGTGGTGATCGACATCAAGGCAGTCGCTGCGATCTATCCGACAACGGGACCGCAGCTTGCAGCATACGAGGCTGCCATAAAGGCGACAGAACCGAATGGACCAGCATCATACGGAAGGTATTCGGTGCAGCTGCATCCGGATGGAAAATATAAGCTTCACCACTACGAAAACCGTGCCGACCTGTCGGTGTTCATCTCATCCCTCACACTTCTCAATTGGGCAAACACAAACAAGCAGAGGATTTCATATGAACCAGCCTGAAACTCTTCCGGCGACCACTGAACCGACCAAGGAACAGCTGGCCAAGGAAACCAACCCCATCCTCATCAACGCCAAGGCGATCAAGATCGACGGCCAGATGATGTTCGAGATCGCCACCGAAGAAGTCAGGGCCATCAAGCGCAAGATTTCTGATCTCGAAGAACGCCGCAAGGCGATCACGCGCCCGCTCGATGAAGCGAAGAAGAGTGCGATGGATCTTTTTCGCACTCCGATTTCCACGCTCGAAGAAGCCGAGCGGATCATCAAGCGCACCATGCTTACCTACACCACCGAGCAGGAAAACAAGGCTCGCGAGGAACGCAAGCTTGCAGAAGCTGCTGCCGAAAAGGAACGCAATCGCCTCGCCGCCGAAGCCGCCGAAGCCGAGCAGCAGGGCGATATCGCAACGGCCATCACCCTGCAGGAAACTGCAGAAATGATTACGGCCCACACCCCGACGGTATCGACTCCCAAGGCGTCCGGCGCCACCACCACCAAGCGGTGGTCGGCTGAGGTGGTCGACAAGGAAGCCTTCATCCGGCATGCGCTCGAAAACCCGGAATATTTCGACATGGTCACCATCGACATGCTTCCGCTCAACCGGATGGCCGTCGCCATGAAGGACAAGCTCAACATCCCGGGCATCAAGGCGGTCGGGACCACCAGTCTCAGCATCCGCAGCTGAAGGAAAACGAAATGGCAGGAGTAAACAAGGTCATCCTGATCGGACACATGGGGAAAGACCCCGAAATCCGATCGTTTCAGGGCGGCGGAAAGGTCGCTTCTTTCAGCATCGCCACCAGCGAAAGCTGGAAGGACAAGCAGACAGGAGAGCGTAAGGAACGCACCGAATGGCACCGTATTCAGGTCTTCGGTGATGGTCTTGTCGGTGTCATCGAGAGATACACCAGAAAGGGCAGCAAGATCTATATCGAGGGCCAGCTGCGCACCCGCAAGTGGCAGGACAACTCCGGCAACGACCACTACGCGACCGAGGTCAACGTCAACGGAAACACCGGCAAGATCGTCCTTCTCGACGGCAAGGGTGAAGGTGGTTCCGGCAATTCCGAAGGCAGTGGGGGAAGTAAGAAGTCAAGCTCTGGGGACAATGGCGGATGGGGTGGCCAGAGCAGCGGGTATGTCGACGACCTCGATGATGATATCCCTTTTTAGAATGGTATATTCTTGACCGGATTTTGATCCCGACATATACCCGGGTGCATGGAAAAACAGTGTTTCAAGTGCGGCAAAACAAAGCTGCTTACCGAATTCTACCGTCAAGCCAAAATGGCCGACGGAAGGCTCAACAAGTGCAAGGCATGCACCCGGAACGATGTGAAGGAGAACCGTGAAAACAATATCGAGCGATACCGTCTGAGTGACCAGAAGAGGAACAAACTCCCCTATCGCGTCGCAGCCCGTAAAGCATATGCCCAGACCGAAAAAGGCCGGGCGGCTGGTGCGAGGGCGAAGGCGGCATGGATTGAGCGCAACGCCGACAAGCGCGCTGCCCATGTTATCCTTGGAAACGCGATCAGGAACGGTCGTGTCACGAAGCCGGAAGAATGTGAGAAATGCGGGGCCAATGGGCGCATCCACGGCCACCATCACGATTATACAAGGCCGCTAGAGGTAAAATGGCTCTGCGCATCCTGCCACACAAAGGAACACAAGATGGACATGAGTGAAGGCGAAAAGATCGTTGAAGAAATCAACAAGGCCATCAACGGGAAAGCGTTCATGCCAGCAATTTCCGCGCTGGCTGCATGTTTTTTCGCGGTCGCCACCCAGAGCGATATGCCCCCCGAAGCCAAGGAGGTTGTGACCACGATGGTTTACGACCTGATGAAGAACATCATGCGCGCCAACGGAGTTTCCGAAGAACGATTCTCCGAGATCATGGCTGGCGGCTCGACCGATATCGTCGCGATCTATACCGGCGAGGGGGGCTGATCGTGGCAGTCCGGTGCGTCTACAAGGTCAACCTTGACACCGGGATCACGGTCGACCGGTGGACGACGGAGAAGTATCGATCGTGTCCAGATCGCGACAAGACCGTGTTCCTTGAACTCAGGAAGGCGAAAGCCGCATTCAACGCTGCATCGAAAGCAGAGATTGTCAGGCTCAGGAGCCTGCGAAAGACAGTTCTCTCCAACAAGACGATGCAGTCGATGATCGACCACTCCAATACGTGGCTGTAGCCGACACCAAATCGGTCACCCCGAATCTTTCCCGCATGCGGACTCGCTGAACAGAACGCTGGCGCAATGATTGCGCTCGTGGCCCAGCGTGAGGATCAGGAAGAGGCCATCGACGAAAGCGGCAGGAAACACAGCCCACCTGTCTCCACGGGCCGCGTAGCGCCCCAGAACGCCAGAAATGGTCTCATCAGGGTCTGGGCAGACCCCGCGACCGGTCACAACCCACCAGAGCCCCTTGAGGAAGCATTGGGCAAGCTGGTCGATACAGACCAGAAGACAGAGCATGAAGCTTGAGATGCGGCGAAGAATGGTCACAGACCATCCGCGAGAATGAAGAGATCGTCGAGCTGTTGCTCAGTCATGCCAAGCGCCGCAGCAGCCGTATTCATAAGGGCATTGTCGCGCTCGATGAAGACGGCATATTCCCAATCCTCAACCGTTTCTTCATCGGCGTTGGCAAGATACGCATCGACAGCGGGTCTGATCCCGGCAAGGCGCATAGCCTTCCTGATCTGACGAGGACTGACCACGCTCGGGACAAGCGCCTTGCGTTCCTCATTCGTCATCGCGCGAACAACCCACTGCTGGGTCCACACCCCAGACACAAGGACGGGAGTGTCCTCAACAGCGATATCGCCGGACGCAGCGGACGGCTTGGAAGTTTCATCAACGGGAAAGACCCCGAATTCCGAAAGGTCGCACGATTCGAGATCGCTCGGGAAGCTGGTCCCCGGGTAATCCGACCGAACCATCCCAATGTTGTAGGGGTAGGATACGACAACCCCGTTTTCGATCTTGGCGAACATCATCGATCAAGCCCTTCTCAGAGGAATGGTTGCTGCAACCCCACCACTCGTCCCCGTCGACATATTCCATTGCGGAGGATTATGCATGGAAGGATCGACATGGAGACTGGCAGCACAAATCGTCCCCGGGGGGGACGAGTTGTATACAGCATCCGTGTTGTACCCAGTCACCGACGCCCCAGAATAACTGACAGCGAATTGGCACCCAACGGCAACAACAGAACCAGCGTGAGACATGGTCACCGACGGAGAATCGATCTTCCCCGTCCCCGTGAACGTCGCCATGGAGGGCGGCGTCACATCCAGCGGGGAAGAGTTGCTCACCCCCCGATAGACGATGACGGTCGAGTGGAGGGATGAAGAACCGCTGTTTCCAATGTTGAACGTTACAGAATTGCCGGGAGCGGAACTGATGACAGCGATATCCCACCGAAAGCTGTACGCAGATCCATCGCTGTAAGATTGCCCCGGTGTGATGGTCCCAGAACCAGACGCAAATGTCGGCGCAGCCAACGTCTTGTCCGTCGAATTGTACGCCTGCAGGATGATCGCAACATCGCCTGCAGAGACACCATTGATTGCACCAGTGTTACCGGTGATAGGATGGGAAGAGTTGACCGATACAACCGGAACAATCCTTTTGGACCCCATTCTCAGGCGGCGGGACAGCATTACGAAGCAGCCCCCGGAGATGACCCGTACACCTGACCAGCGATCTTCCAGAGGGTGATGACGGTGTAATTGGTCACATCGAGCGTCGGAGCGCTCCCGCCAACCCACTTCACACCACTTCCACCGAACGTGGCATCCGTCCATGTCAGGGTGTAGTTTGTCCCGTCGTTGACCATCAGGGTCAACGATTCCCCGTTCGCGAAATTGGTCGCCTTCGGCGTCCTGCTCGCCCCCAGAGTGATGGTCTGAATGGAACCGTTGCTCGGATCAATCTCGAACGCGGCGGCGTCGGTGATGGCGTAGATCTGCTCGTTGATGCAGCCATTGATCACAGGATCGACAAGCGTCTTGTTCGTGAAAGTCTTCACCGCAGTGCGGAACGTCTCGATCGCCGCATTCACGAACGCTGTCGTGGCGATCTGGGTTGTATCCGTTCCACCAGAAGCCGTCGGCGCAGTCGGTGTGCCGGTGAGCCCGGGGGAAGCGAGAGGGGCCTTGAGCGCCAGAGCATTTGTGACAGTCGAAGCGAAATTGGCATCGTCGCCAAGCGCGGCGGCAAGTTCATCAAGGGTATCGAGCGCACCCGGGGCCGACGCAATCAGGTTCGCGATCGCCGTGTGAACGAACGCCGTCGTGGCGATCTGGGTGGTGTTTGTCGCAGCACCAGCTGTCGGCGCAGTCGGCGTACCAGTGAGCCCGGGGGAAGCCTTTGGCGCAAGGGTAGCGCACAGGGTGTCGATCGCCACGATCGTGGCGATGATCCGCAGGACATCATGGTCGAGATTGTTTGATGCGTTGGGAAGATCCCAGCCGAAGTTCGTCGTCACGTTATCGATAGGCATGTGACCTCACTCCTTACTGGACAAGCATGCGAAGGTTGCGGGCACCCGGACGATATTGCGTCGTTCCAGAAAGCGTCAATCTGGTGGCAACCGTCGTTTCAGTAAGAGAACCGGACGTGTAAGTCAGTTCAACCCAATCGTCGTACATGATGACCGACGAAGGAGATGACAGAACGGTCCATGTGGGATCAGCATCCCCCTTCACCGCAACCTCGATCGATGACGTACCGGGAAGCAGGGCCTCCACGATCACCTTTGCGACAACCCCGGAACCTCCGGTAATATACCGGCTGAAATACGTCGCGCTCGTGTCGACAACGCCCCACAGAAGCTGAACGTCACTGAACAGGATGGGGGAGTTTTCCGAATCCCCCGTCAGAACAGCATCGATCGCGACGCTTCCCGTGATCGGGGCATTGAGAGAAATCGACTGGTCGGGCATGACCGTCACGGTCGAACTGTCCGGAAGGGTCAGAACGAACTTGCAATCAGTGATCGCTGAGGGGGATTCGATATTCGCCCGAACAGCAAGATCGGTTGCGCCGGTCACCGCAACAGAACCGAGGGAAATGGTCGTGGTGTCCGAGGTGAACGAAGCCGCATTCAGCTTGAACGTCAGATCGCGATCCTGATGCGCAGACCATGTCGAGGCATTCGACGAGGAAAGCAGAACACCAACCTGATACGGCTGCGCCGTAACGTACTGGTTGGTGTTGGTATCCTTCTTCCCAAGCTCGGCGATAGCCACTGCAGCCACAGCATCATCCGACAGGACAACAATCGCATATTCCTGACCGCCGGTCAGGAACAGGGGGTGATCGAAACCGAAGTTTGTCGGATTCCCATCGGTAAGGATGGAAGAAGCGGGCTTGCGAACGCGCGTCAGAACCGTGGCGTTGGGAACGCCGTTCGATGTTTCCCTGATCTGCACCTCAATCGGAGATGTTCCGACATCCGTGAACCACAGATCGACACTGGTCCACTGGCGAGACGAGTCAGGCGTGAATGTCTCGGCCAGCGGGTCAACCCGCCGGGACATGGTTGTCGAGATGATCGACAGAACATCGATGATTGTCGCGGCAACACCAATGTACGTTGCATCGGCATAAGACCCGCCAGACCCATTGAAAACGACACTCTTCGACCCAGAGGGAATGTCCGCCGGGATGGTGAACGAACCAGTGATGACGCCGGAACCATTCGCGGGAGAAGTCCCTGTGGCTGTCACAGCAACACCATCGAACGTCATGTTCGCAAGGGTTTCGCCTGGAATGAACCCGGTGATGGTGAAATCAACCGAGCGCACCCTGATGAACTCAAGCGGGGAAACGACAGAAGAGAAACGGGAGCCGACGGAGATCAGGGCTCCGGACACGTTGCTCCACACAACAGCCTGACTGCCGACCCCCCAGCGAATCTGCGAATCCGCACCAGCCAGATCAGCCCTGCCCCACCAGTTCAACATCAGTCTGGTGGAAGCCGAAACATCATCGATAACCGTCCACCGGTCGATCGACGGATCGAGAACAACGGAAGCGGGAACGAGGGGAACAGCCTCTCCCGAAAACGCATTGTACGGATTGACCTTCATCGAACCAGTTCGAGCGGTCTGCTCGATCAGCATTCCATCCGTGAACGGAAGACTGGAAATCGCACCAGCCCCACGACTATCGCAATAGTCGCCATTCAGGTCGATCGGGAGCGTCAGAACCCCGCCAAAAACGGCTCCGTTCTGGGAAACCCCGGCGTCGCGCAGGGTGTCGTCGATGAACGGATCCGTGAAAATGCTCTTGATGATGCCGGTCGTTCGGGTGTGGATGTTGGATTCGAGGCGCTGCTGCGCCACGAGCCCAAGGACATAGTCGATCCGGCTGGACAGCTTGGCGATATCGTTCATCGGAACGACGCGAACACTGTCGTTCGTCACCACCCTGCTTCCCATCCAGTTCTGCTGGATGGTGCAAAGGCCAAGCATCGTGGACGGAATCTGGGGAGGGAGGGGATTGTTGTTCGATGCAACCCCCTTGATCCATACCAGAAGACCAGAATCGGACATGCAGATGCGATCGAAACGAGGCATCTTCTGGTTGTATGAAACGAGGATCAGCGTCCCTGTCACGGCGCCGGTCACATAGAGGCCGGTGTCGTCGACGCTGTCGGGAGAAACCGAAGCGATGTACCGATAGGTCACATTATAGGATGAACCGGTAGACGGCTCAGCACCGCCCGGCGACCAGTCTACGGAATTCGAGGTCAGGAGATAATCGCTCGTCTCAACATAGGTCGTCGCGCCCTGCGAGACAGACATGATCTGCAGAACGGACGTGTCAGGAAGGGCATCAGAGGCACCAGAATAGGCCCCGTGCGTCAGCGTGACAGTCCGCTCCTTGGTGATGTGAATGGAAGTCACGTTCGCGATCGGGGTGAAAGACACATCAACCCGCTGCGACGACGTGCCAGAGGAAAGATGCGGTTCGGAATCGACGAACAGAAGGTCGATATCGGGATCGAACGAAATCCTGCGAGAGGTCGAGAACTCAACCCCGCTGCCATTCACCCGGGCAGACCCGTCACTCACGGAATAGACCTGATCCGAACCGGAGTCGGCCAGAGCCTTCACCATCATGCCGGAAATGACGTAGGAACCACCGGTCGAGTCCTTGTCATAACGGGCAATCGCGCGCGCAACAGCATCGACAGTCGGCGGGGGAGCCTTGGGGCGAAGAACAGCATTGTCGGCAACGTACATCGGGAAGAAGTCGCCAGTGTTTCCGTCACCGTCATAGCCCCAGACAGGCTCAACCTTGAGCCGGGCGGCGCCAGCCTGCTGGTAATTCCGCATTCCAACAGCCGGATCCTTGAGGCTGGTATCGACGTTCTCGTCGACGACGGTGTCGACAAGATAGATGCCGATAACGACAGTCCCGGTCACAGCAATCGTGAAGGTGGATGAAGGAACGCCACGGACAGCACCACGAAGATAAACAGCGCCATCCGAGCAAGCCACATCGCCAGTGCTATCGTCGACCGTGCAGACACAATCTCGAATGATATCGCCATCCTTGAACAGCGCATCCGCCACGCCCTTGAGGCGAGACGAAGAAGCCTTCTGAATCTCGTTCAGTTCGGACGACTGAAGAACAAACCCAGCGCGAAACAGGTGCTCATCGTAGTTCTTGGCCGGATCTGAGCGATCATAGTAGCCTGCAGGCATTTCGGGCATTTCTGATACCTCACAGACTCATGACGAATTCCAGCGAAACGCTGAAATCAATGGTTCGATCGATCTTAGCGAAACGCTCAAGCAAAAGCATCGTCCCATGCGACAAAACGTCCGCAGGAGGGAAATAGTCCTGACCCGGGGGGAGGCCGGACTGCAGGGTGGTCCCGACGAACACGGCAGCCTCACGAATCGATTCCCCAACCTCTTCCGAGTTCGAGAAATTGCAGCGGACATAAACGGTATCCGTCGGCGTCGATGACACAGAGAAAGTGCCCTGCGGAACAACGATGGTTCCTCCGACATCAGGAACCACGTAATCGATCGTGGACGCCTGACGGCGACCAAGTTCCGAGACAAGGGCTGTCGCGTTGGATGGTTCGGCAACGGGGGTGGTATCCCAATCGGGATCCCCATTCCCCCAAGCAACCCAGACACCAGCCGTCTTGAGGGCACGGGCGACAGCAGCTGCTGCGGAATCAACGAAGATCGACATCTTTGCTCCTCTGGGTTTCCCTTATATTTGCGTCACGACTGCAGAAACGGAACCCTTCTTCCAAGGCATATCATTCCACGAATAGGCTGACCATGTCAGTGGTTCACAAATACCAAGGGGCGCATCCGAACCAAACAAATACGTGACATCCCCCAACAGGGTCCATTGAAAATAAAACGTGTCGAACGGCTCCGCGAAGTCCATTTCGCCGAGATTGAACACAGCCACAACATTCGACAGGGTATTGGTCCCAAACGACCCAGAGGCATAGCCAATAGGGGGCCGGACGAATTCACCGACAATCATGCTGCCAGCGGGGCGATTGCGATGGATGATGGCCAGAACGCGATTACGATCCTCAACCGACAGGACGGAATGATAGATTGGCTGAAAAACGTTCCATGTGAAGAAGACCCCGTCCTGAAAGTGATCGGAGTCGGACAGGGCGGAAAAGTCCAGCTTGAAAATTTCCCGATACGGCTCCCGAAGGGTGACGAGGAAGCCTGTCAGATCTGTGATCGCATTCTGAATCGCGTATCTGGTGTTTCGAGGACGCAAGACTTCGGCGATGATCCGGGCATAGTAATCCTGATCGAGTTCGCTTGTTTCACGTGGAACACCGAACTTCTCACCCCAAACATCAAGGATCTCGCCATCGGCGGTGTTCAGGTAAAGCTGGTCGATTGCCTGCAGCAGATTGACATCCGCTTCATTGATTTCGAGTCCATAGGCATCAAGCATCGTCCAAAGCGGAGAACTGAACATCAGAAGCGAATTTGATGTTGACGACGCACTGGAACCGTCACGTTCAAGCAGGGCATTGGAAGGCATATTCTGCATCGCAGCGTCGGCGAACAGAATGGTTACACCAGACGCTTCGAGAATGTCCTGCAGATCAAGGACAGAACCAGAAAGCTCGATTTCCTGATCAGGACTATTCGCGATCGAGTACGACATGAAGCCGTCCTTGATGGACCAAGTCAGACCATCATCATGAAACAGCCTCAAGGCCGGTGCAGGCACAGGGTCAAGCGACAGGGCGCTTTTGTAGAGATGTCTGGAAAGACGTTCACGGACGTCCATCAGACACTCCCATCAACAAAGGTGATGGCTCCAACGGCGTAAACCGTGTTCGCGGGACAGACGGAGTTCTCGGAAATGTTCACCAGAACCTTCTCAACCCCGACAACAGACAGGGCGGCATTTCTGATCGAGTCGACATAGAGGGTTTCCCCGGCATGAACATTGTCGATCGCGGTCGCCGTTGCTGTTTCGATGTCGCTTTCGAGATCGGCAAGATCATAGCCAGCAGAAGGGGTAACGGTCATGGTCATGTTGATTGACTGAACTGTCATCGGCATGACAACCACATCAACACCGATAGGGCGGTATCCCGGAACGAACCGGTTCAGACCGGCGTCGAAGTATCCGTCAATCTGCCGTTGCGCAGCGGCAATCAGTTCGGCGCTCGCGACAGAGCCAGCGCCATAGATGAAGACCTGAACATAGCCCGGTGTTTCGGTCGAATCCACGCGGGTAACGGACTCAACAATGACGTCTTCCGAGTCGAGGACCACCGCAGTGGAAGCAGCATACTCGACAGAGAAGGCTGTCGATCGAGAAATGGACTGGATGAAGGCGGTGAAGCGCGCAGCGCGCTCAGCATCGGTCTCCCCATCCGATCCGGAAGTGATCGCAGAATTCGAGATAGAGGCGCCAGTCGGGAGGGAAATCGCAGACGCGCTTGTAATCCCGCCAACACCGACATTGTAGACAGAACCAGCCTTCTCAGCGTCGACAAGCACAGTCATTTCCGTGGCCCCGGAATCGGCTGTCACAGAGGCAACTGAGAGATAGCGCAATGAAGTGACCTGATTGACGAAGACCGACCCTGCAGGAACCGTGAAGGCAACATCCAGAGGGCTTCCGAACGAGATGGTCACTTCCCCGCGAGCCTTGCTCGCCTCAACGGTCGTGAAGTTGAAACCGCGATAGATGGAAACCGGAATGGCATCCATGATGCCAGCGAACATCCGCTGGTAAAGCTCTTCAATTTCGATCGCCGGGGCTTCGATCAGGGTGCGAGCGACCGAACCAATGTTGAAGTCGGTCACCCTGTCCTGCGTTGCCTTGGCGCGATTGATCATCGCCGCAGTGATCGAAACGAAATCTTTCAGCTGAAACGACATCAGACCACCACCCTCAACTCTGTTTCCCTTCCAGCCACAGACACAACCACCCCGTCAATGCTGATGGAATCACCAGAGACTGAAGCAGTGCATGACGGAACAGAACTTACACGCGGATCTTCAAGAACAGCAGACTTGGCATAGAACGCGGCAAGCTGACCAGCCGTCGGGCTGTTCACCTTCCCAAGCAGGCTTTTCACGTAGCACCCATAGTCGGGATGGAAAGCCAACTCGCGCTTCTCAACCATGATATGGTGGCGCAACGCCTGCGTCAGATTCTGGACCCCGGAAACGAGGTCAAAGTCACCATTGGACACGGACAGCATTCGATCGCGCTTAACAACCAGATCGGTCCCGAAAAGTTCGCTCGGGGAAGACGACGCGGAGATCAGGGAAACGCTGACAGGAATCTTGATTTGATCGCCATATGTCAGAACACCGTCGGAAGCGGTATCGGCAATATAGGGTGGGCGCAGGCCATTCAGGACAACCAGATCAAGCCACAGGCTTGCATCGCCCAACTCACGAAGAGAAACCCGCCGCAGGTCATCACCATAGCGGATCTGCGCGTACCTGACGTTCGGAGCGGGGCGAGTCGGCGTTGTCACAGGCTCACCTTCACATCGGATGTCGCGGCAATCACCTTGTCGGACATCTGATCCAGAGTCATGGGATCAAGAACGGGATCCATCTTTTCCAGATCGAAAAGCGCCGACGCGCTGGCCGACCCAACAGAAACACTGCCCGCAGAAACCGGCTCGTAGACGTTGAACGGATTGATCGTATCGTAAACGGAAAGAGGCTTCCCCCCAGATGTGCTTGAGCAGTTCGACGAACCATAAAGATCGTCATAGTTCGGGAGCATGAAGCGGGGACTCAGAACATTCTTGAGCAGACAGAAAGCATTCTCGAACGCAGATGAAACCTGCTGAAAATACGCCTTCGTCGCGATAGGAATAGCAGCGATCGAAGCAACCGTCGCGTAGACGTTCGAGGCGGCGCGCGTCAGGCTCGCGGCAAGATTGAGAAGCTGAACAGAAACCCCGGCGGGAATCTGCAGCACACCCATGACGACCTTCTTGACATCGCCGAGAACTTGATTCGTCAGAACAGCGATCCGGTCGATTTCCTTCTGCACAGGCCCAAGGATGCTGGTCAGCTTGGAGTTGATCGAATTCGAGATCCGATTGATGGACGACAAAAGGGAATCGATGGCCGAGTTTTTCAGCGCCTCCTTATCGGCATCAGCCTTCTTGAGCGCCTCAAGCGCGGACATGGTCTGCGCGACGTCATCGGAAAGCCAAGTCAGATTGATCTGGTACTGCGAAAGCAGGGGGCGCGATCGATTGCGCTTGAGAACGAAATTCACCGGGGCGACAACCCAAGTGAACTCGTCCAGACGATCGGCGAAAATCAGCCTGACCAGATCAGGATCGAGCCCGTCCTTGATCGCCTCATCGCGCAAAGCATGCCAGCGCTGGAAAACCGTCTTGTGCAGGTTCAGGAACTCTGCGAGCCCATCCTTTCGGCTGCCAGCCCCCCAGCCAGTGTGACCGGCGATCTGCACGGTCGGAACACCTCTACCAAAGTTGTCGACCCAAGCACCGCCAAGCGTCTGATTGACGTTGAGGCGCGAAACATCGGTTCTGGTCAGATCCTCTGGACGAATGACAAGCGGAACCTCGATCGGGTCTTCCCCCTTCGCCATATTGTGCAGGACGAAGCTGATCGGGCGATCTTCGGCCTTCTGGGAGGGAGTGGACATGGCGCCAACATGCAGTCACGACCGGGCGGAATCAATCATCCTGAGTTGGCATCGACCCGCCACCGGTGGGCTGGCCAACATTTCCGCCCTGAGGATCGGTGTGGGTGTGGGTGTTGAGAGACTTCCCGCCACCATCCGAAACAACGTCATCCTCGGAACCAATCGTCCCCACGGCGGCGATTGACCCCTTCACGGTCAGGCGACCGGTCATCACGGTCTTGGGAGCATCGATCTTGACATACGGAGCCTTGATCACCGTGTTCCCATCAGGATCGATGTCGATCGAGGCAACAGCACCGGCCTGCTCGACGTGGATATGAACCTGCTTGTCGGTGTTGCGCTCGATGCTCCAAATCTGGTCGTAATCCTTTCCGGAGAGGTCTTCATGTTCTGGGGACGTCCCAAATCTGACGAACGCGCCAGAGGGGTGGTAAACCTCGATGTTGCCGTCGCTATCCGAAGACCAATAGACATCGGAAGGGAGCCGGTGAATGTGGCGCTCCTTGTCCTCGAACAGCATCTGGGACACTTGCGGGTACAGGAAACCGAAGATCACGGGTGTCCCGGTGACCCAGCCAACGACGCAGTAGACGTCTCGCTTGTTCGACTTCTTGGCATCGTACCCCGTGTTCGTGGGAACCCCGAATCCGACATGCCCGAAATCACCTCCACCGGAATGGGACAAGACCTGAACACCAGAGAACCTGCGACCGTCCTTCATGATGACGATATCCAAGGCATGGGATTCCGGTCGAACCTCGGCCACGCGCGCAATGTCGAACATCACACAACCCCCTTGGCATCGATCTCGGGCTGGTACTGCGGCTTCTCAGCCTTCGACCGTTCGATAAACCCGGTTCCGCGCTCAACCTGCAGGTCCGTGATGAAGCCGCGAAACGGCAAGTACGAGTGGGAAACCTTGACCACGTAGAAGACATAGGGAAGCGAGTTTGCGCGCGTCACAACCAGAAGCGTCCCGGCCTTGATCCGCTCATTGCCCTCCACCTGAATGGATCCGCTCTCGAAAATCACATTGTCCTTGTTCGAGTCCGCAAGGATCTTCCTGCGCCTGTCGATCCAATCCGACAGGTGCTTTGTGCTATCGGGAATGTCTTCCTTCTTCGGCGCCTCACTGAATGTCCCGTCGGGAGGGCCGAGCATCGTTTCGACCTCCATCTTGCGGATGCCGTAGAAAGCCGACTGTGAATTCAGGTACGTGTCGAGGATGTAATTTTCCTTCTCGCCGGTCTGCGCCGCCGTTTGGGCCTCCTCATTGCTCATCATGAACCAGCGCGAATTCACGACCCAGAAGTAGTTCGCAACACCGTTGTCAGAGCGCGACACGTTGTGGCTGACAATCTCCTTGTCAGAGATGCTGATCCTTTCCGGCTCAATCCCCTGAATGGGCTTGCCGGAAGCATCAAGAAATGGATTCGGACGGATAACGAGGGTCACTCCATCCGCAGTGTCCTCGGTGAACATCTCATTGAAACGCCCAACGTCGAGCAGGCTGCACAGCATCGCATGCAGGGACACATTGTTGAAGCTGGCGACCGCATACGGTGAAACAGCACCGTCGATCGACGATTTCAGGCTCCATTCGTTGATGACTTTCGCCCCAACGCTCGCGCCATTTGCAAAGGATGAAAACCGCTTGAGATATGGATTGATCACCTCATCGAGAACGCCCTGCGCGAACTCGTTCCCCGACTTGTTTTTCGCATCATCGGCGCTGGCGTACTTGTGGAAGAAGGCGAACTCATGGAGGACGTTGTCCCCAACCGCAGAGTTGTTGAGGTAGAAAATGAAGAGGATCTGCAGGATTTTTCCGAAGTCCTGACCAGTGATTGTCACGGATCGATCTGGCTTGCCCTGCCCGATGCTTTCAGGGCGCGTGACAGAGGAAACCAGACCACGCATGATAACAGGCAGTTCCTCTCCCTTCTTGTATGAAGAAGGGTCGTGCGCGAACCGGATCTCGACCATATCCATCGGCTCGATCAGCGCATACAAGGTGTCCAGAGCCTTGGAATGACGCTTGTCGGACAAGGTGATGGTAAAACCGCCAGCAGGCTCGCGGACGCTTTTGGTAGTCTGCACCCCGCCACTTTCGCCCATGTAATGGTGCAGATCGATCGCTGCGAAATCACCATATCGCGCAGCAACCTTCACGCCCGGGATGATCTCCGAGCGCTTGATCGCCTTGACGAGACGAACAGACAGAGCGGGCTGAAAAGCCTTCATGCCATCCCGACACCTTGCGGGACAGGCTCTCCAACGCGTGTTTGAACGACGGAACCGCCGACCTCATTTCCATCCCGATCGAGAAGAGTGATCCGATGCTCGAAAGACTGGCGAAGCGCCTTCTGGGCAAACGATTCCTTCAAGCCGGAAACACCAACCTTGCGGCCAGAACCCTCCCAAATCCGGGGATCATAGGGGATAGCTCCGTCCATAAGGCTTGGCGTCTTCTCCTTGGGCTTGAGCAGAACAGGCGGAGGCTTGGAATTCCCGGGAGCAACATAGGCGCTCGAAGGAACAACCTTCACGCCGGTGTATTTCTTGGCCTTGGCCTTGATTTGGTCGATGTACTGCTGATTGGTCTGGTATCCGTCGCTCGCGGAATAATTAACCACACCTTCCGGAACATTCGGATTTCCATGATGCTTGGCGAGCGCCCAATCAACGCCGTGAGCCCGGGAATTCTTCTTGAAGTCACTGACTCCGTGGGAAATGTTCTGATCGAGATTGAACCTGTTCCAGCCCTTCGAGGACAAGGCCATGTACTGGAACGGACCATAGGCATAGTCACCAGCGTTCGCTCCGCTCTTGATGACGGGGCCAGCCGCATACGGGTTGAACCCGGACTCATGCTCGGACAATGCCAGAACGTAAGAGGTTTCTTCCGGGCTGAGCCCCTGACGCTGTGCCTCAGCAATGATCTTGTCTCTGGTCGCATTGCGGACAACAGCAGAAGCAAACACCCCCCTTCCATTGTTCCCATTCGTCAGGGCGGGGAACTTTCCGGTCGGCTTCCCGGTATTGGGATCCAGAAGCGATCCCCCAGCGCCCTCCACAAGAGGAAGGTTGAAGCGCTTCGTGAACACTTCATTGTATTCGGCGATCGCAGATGTCCGACGATTCCCTCGCGCGTTGTGATCACCAATCTTGCGGTGAACCTCATCAAGCTCAGCCTGAATCGATGCAGCACGAACAGCGTTCCCAGAGCGCTTGGCAGCGGCAAGATCGGCCTCAAGCTTGTCCCGGCGACCATTCAGCGTTCGCGTTTCCTTGTTGAACTCCCCAACGTCAAAACCATTGATCTCCGCCTGCAGGCCAGCCATCTGCTTGTCGTACTCTTCGGCCTGTCTGATTTGATTTTCCCTGTCCTGCTGCTGACCCAGCCTCTGAGCAGCGGCTGACTCAGGGGCAATCTTCAACAGCAACGCAATCACCCCATCCTTGATGGACTGAACGTAAGGAATAAGCTTGTTCATAAGCTCATCCTGAATGTTTTTCATGGTCGCATTCTGGGCGCGCATTTCACTGCCCATATCCTTGGTTGTGTCGTGCGAAGCAGTCACCCCCATGACGACCTTACGAAGCTCATCGACGTTGGCATCATCACCCTTCTTCAAGACGTCGAGCAGCGGCTTTTTCTCCTCATTGCTGAACTCATCATCCTTCGAGATGCGCGCGGCTTCGGCGCGCAGCTGCTTTTCGTCCATTGTCGAAACCTGCGCCAAGGCAGCAATCGACTGAGGTGTTGCCGTGTCAGGATTGATCCCGGCAGCCTTCATCTGCTTCTGAAGGTTCCCAAGACCGCTCCCGCTCTTGAATGCGCGATACAGCGCGGAGAACTGATCGACGTTCACCCCAAGGTGATTGGCGCCAGCCAGCGCAAACTCTTCCGACGAAAGACCTCCGTAAGTCTGCTCAAGAGCCTTCATCTGCATGGAGATGATCGTCTGATCCCCACCGGCCTTCGCCCAACCACGATAGCGGCGCATGGCGCCAGCATCGCCGCGCATCTTGGCAAGCTGATAGGCATTCGAGTTTTCCCCGAACGCACGAGAAACAGAACCGAAAGCCCCCTGATCGTTCAGGAACTTCATGTCGAAAACATTGAAGCCCGGCAGCATGCGCTGATACAGGCCAAGCGAAAAAGCCTTCGAGGCATCACCAAAAGCCCCACCCTGCCGCAAGGCAGCGTCGGCAGACATCATGGCAGAAGAGGCGATGGACGGATCCTTGATGCCAGCCGCGCCGGTCCCCATCAGGCCAGACATGAAGCCGACGAAACCGGTCGTGTTCGCTGCGGTCAGGGAGTTGCGCGTTGAGGTATCGACGAACGTCTCAACCGTTTTCATCATTTCCGACATGCGCGGAGTGATGCCGCGAACGGCAACGGCTTCGCCAATCATCAGGGCAAGGCGCCGATCGCCACTCAGGTCGCTTGTAATCCCCATGCGCCGCATGGAAGCAAAGAACTGAACAGCATCCCCGGGATCCATCCCGTATCCACGGCCAATACCAGCCGCGACAGAAACACCCTTGGAAACCTGCGAGGCAGTCATGTCCCGGCCAACGGTGACAGCGAATGCCTGTCCAAGCTTGGTCACCTCGCCATTCAGAAGGCCAAGGTTCTTGGAGAAATAGCGCATGCTTCCCTGAAGGTCGTCGAAGTCGACCTTTGTCGCCCCCAAGGAATGACGCAGATCCGTCATGTTCGAGTTGTCAGCGATCACGCGCTCGATCGACTGGTCGAGCATTTGACCAATGCCACCGAGCGCTTGCCCGGCGATAAGACCGACTGCCCCGCCAATGGGGCCCCCAAACGCAGCGCCAGCCCCAGCACCAATCAGACCACCACCGGCAGAACCGAGGGCGCTGAATATGCCATCACCGCCGCGCATGAACGCGCCTCCAACCCCCATCAGGCCCCCAAGGACGGCTGCGCCCTTGCTGCGATAAGCGAGGCCAGAGAGCCACCCACCGCTATTGCGACCACCACCTTTTACGCCATTGACGTTTTCTTCCGGATCAAGACCAATGGCCTGCATGATGCGGTTGCGATGGGATTTTGCCTCGACCTCATCGATCGCATGCATTCGCCAGCCGCTCGAAATCCAGTCGTCGAACTCCATGCCTTTCAGCTTGTGAGTCCCGCGCGCTCCGCTCTTCACCCAATTATCGTACTTTCCCTTGGCAGCTTCGGCCTGCTCCAAGGTGTACTGCTTGGCGCCCTTGTTGAGCGCTTCCTGCGAGCGAACAGAGCGATGAAGGTTGTCCGCGATTGACTTGGTGTCTTTAACGGCGTTCCCGAAACCATCGGACTGCCCGAGCGTCTCGAAAATCTTCCGGATCACATCCGCAGTGTCCTCGACCCCAGACAAGGTCGAGGAAATGTCTTTCAGAACATCCTTGGAAATCGGGGAACCACCCTGACGAAGTGCTTTCAGCTGATCAGCAACAGCCTTCGCGCGGGAGTCCAGTTCATCAAGATCAGCCTTCCCCTTCTTGACATCAAAGCCGACCTCCCCGCCGGACATGGCCTTGTCGATCTCAGCCTTCTTGGCTTTCAGCTTGTCAAGCTCGGAGTAGATGCCCTGCAGGTTCGCAGACGCGGAAACGTCAATCTTGGGACCGGTCATTGATCACGTCCTCCCATTCAACGTCTCCTGTTTCCAGACCTTCCAGAAACTCTTCGAGATCGAAATCGTCATCCTCGAACTCTTCAACGCTCTTACCGTCTGCGCGCATATCAGCATAGACATGCGCCCAATAGTCCGTCTCGATTTCCTCGTCCGTCAGTTCAAGGAACCTCGGATCCAGAGGGGACAGACCGTACTTTCGGCGGAACCAGAAATGGATCGAGTCATGCGTCTCCTTCGCTCTGGCCTTCGCCGCTTTTCACAACTCCTTTGTCGAAGGAGTCCTCCATCTTCTTGAGTTCGGTAAACAGCTTGAAGGCTGCCTCGACCTTGTCCTCGTCGGTCGCGTCGATATCGGCAAGATCTTCCCACCCGCTCGGAGCCTCGACGCACAGGACGGAATGGGTGGAGAACATCCCGGCGTACATGGACAGGTTCGGGTCATCGTCCCCGAATTCCTCCGTGTAGCGCAGATACTGCGCACGGATTCTCATGCGATCGCCAAGCGTCCGACGGCCATAACGGAAGGTTCCGACACCATCGATGGGAATGAAGAAGTCTGTTTCGCGGGGGGCGCGCATCGCTTTCCTCTCAGTGCTTGTTGCGTGACTTCTGCCATTCGGCAGCACAACCGCCATGACAGAATATCTTGGGATTGGCGACAGGCTCTCCGCACCATCGGCACTCACCAGTCGGGAACAGGCTCGTTGCGGTTGCAGCACGAACCCGGGCGATCATGTTTTCGCGCTCTGCGTCAACCGCAGCTTCTGACGAATCCTGTTCCTTCATTCATCAGGTTCCGTCGGGGGAGGGCAAAAATCGTACTTCGCCCCCATCTTGTTGTACCAGCGGCAAAGGCGACCACCGGCAAGCCAGCGTTCGATCCCCCACGCCTCTACATCGGCATTGTGGCGAGCGTGGGCCTCTTCGTCATCGACGATCGACGGATCCGCTTTCGGCTTTTCCTTCACCAGATCCCGAACATCTGCAGCTGGCGGGAAGATCGGCCTCTCGCGTACCATCGGCCCGCAGCTGCTGACAAGCAAAGCGCTGGCGAGCAGAGGGAGGATCGCACTCACCCTTATGGGAAATCGCATGTTCGTACTCCTGTCGCAATGATGCGGCGGCAGAAGCATCATTCATCCGCTCCTCGGATGCCTGTTCATTTGCCTTCTGCTGCTGCTTGAGGGTCTTGTTGTTCGCCTTGGTAACGGCGTTGTTCACGACGTGAGCGTCGTAGACGCACTTGGACGTGCCAAGAGCGAGAACGACAAGGACAACCAGACCGGCGATGACCATCCAGTTCTTCAAGCCGGTGAACTTGGCCAGTTCAGACACGATCTTACTGAACATCAGAAATCTCCGCATCTGGTGAAGGGGGAGGGGGATATTTCTTGTCACCCCACTTCCCAACCTCGCGGGCACCAAAGAAGGTCAGGATGGTAGCGGCAAACAGCTGGTAAGCCCCGTCAGGAATGGCCCGCAGCCACTCCCCCTGAATCTCGACGAAGCCGTGCCCAGCACCAGCATGGATGGCCTCGATGACCGCAGCAATGTAGCCCCCGGAAAGGACGAACATCGCGAACATGAAGGTAACCCCGGGGCGAATGATCTGCTTGAACCGCTCCATCACGCCTCATTCCTCGAAATCACTCCACCGCTCATCGTGGGGAGAAAGGGAACCGGAAGGGCCAGAGATGTTGGCCACCGGGTAGCGATCGCCCTCGCCTTGGCAATGGGCATGATGTTGACGGCATTCGACTGGTTTCCGCCGAGAACGTAGTAGTGGTCGGCGCTCTGGCCGACAAGGAAGCCAACATGGCCACCACCCTCGCGCGCAAACACGACGACGGCGCCAACAGAGGGCTGGCAAGGCTTGCCCCACGAAGACCACTCCTTGGCACGGAACCAGTTCACAGGACGCTCGATTCCAACCTTGAACATGCAGAACCCGACAAAGGTTCCGCACCAAGGCGTCTCATCATCCTTGAACCACCCGCCAAGAGACTTGATCCAGCCGAGAATCACCTGATTGTGCTTCGGGCCCACGATCTCCTTGGTACCCATCAGGCTTCTTGCGACAGCGATCCAAGGCGGTTCCTCCCCGCTTTTCCCCGAAGGGGACGGGCGCGGCTGAAGGGCGGGAGAAGCGGATGCGTTCGCCTCGGCGTTGGCAAGACCGGCCTCGATCGAGGCCATCATGTCGTCATAGAGATCCTGCGGGATCTTCCCGCGACGACGGCGAAGCTCGTTCATGAAAATGGCGTGATTGAACGGCATCAACTCATCCACCAATTTGCCGGGTTTGATGCTGACAGCCTATGCACCCTGAGGCTGGTATAGACGATCATGAACCAATTCGACCAGATCAGAAGCCATTCCCCTGTTCCGTCACTCTGGCCAAACACAAGCCAGATACCCATTCCACCAATCCCGCAACCAAGAACCCACATTTTCAGTACGTTCTTCCGGTCGTGGATTGCACGGAAAATCACGGAAAGAAGATGCCACGGCAAAGACCAGAAACTTGTGTGCCTGATAACGGCTCCTGCGCGGATCAACAGGAACCGAAGGGGAACCCCTTTGGGGTAGTCTTCCGCGATCATGGAGGGAGCCGCCTTGTGGAAAACAAGGAGGGAAAGGATGATCTCAATCACCCCAATCGTGACGAGATAGCCGTCGCTATTCATCACGCACCTTCTTTCCGAACAGGCGGTCATGAATTGACTTGGGAGCGCGCGACATCTGCTCCTTCAAGCTCCTGCCAAATCCAAGCAGGCCCTCAGCGATCCATTTCGACATCGCTCCGGAAAGAGCCATCTTCACCTGCAGGAGCCAGTCCTTGAAAAACAGATTGTGAAGCATGGACGTGATGATGGCAAACATCACGGATGTAACGATCGTCAGCCAATATGACTTCCGGTCTTCCGGTTGCGACCATGCCATCAGAAGGAATGCCATAGCTACAGCCATGAACAGGCCAGCAACGAACTCGCTGACAGGGGCGGTAACCCCAAGACTCAGCAAGATGATGCCGACAATCGCTCTCAGTTCACCAGCTGTCATAACCCCTCCGGAAATCAGAGTGGTGACAGGACCAATTAGATCCCGTCGCCCTTGACGTCCAGAGCCATGAACTGGCCGTTCGAGACGATGATCGCATGCTTGTTCACCTCGACGTCGCCGGACGCATAGGTGCAGCCGATGTACTTGCGCAGTTCGGACCCGTCGTCCTTCGAGTAGACGACGATGTCGAACACGCGGCCAGCCAGAACGTCATCGCCATCGAGCGCGGAAATGCCGGTCGAACGCATCTTGTCGGCGTTCAGCACCATCTTGCTCACGGCGATCGAGTGGCGGGCCATCGTGGGAACGTATTCGGCAACGTGGATGTCCCCGATGCCGGACGCGGGCTCGGGGCCGTAGTCATCCGACATGCGAACGCTCTGAACAAGGCCAACCTCCTTGCCATCGAGAGTGACGGCGATGCGGTTGCCAGAACGAACTTTCAGATTCGTGCGAGACATTTTGACCTCTTTCAGTTGGACGAGACAAGGCTATCAAGGTGCCTCACAATCCTGTCACGACAGCCTTTTGGCAATCCCCAAACGAAACCCCCGGGGAAACCCCCGGGGGAACGTTCCAATCCAACACGCAGGATCAGATGGAGGCGCTTCCGCTCCACGGCTGGGCATGAAGGACGATCGGGATGTAGTTCACCGGGATGCCCGGGCTGCACTGGAATTCGACGCGAACCACATCGCCTTCCAGACGCGCCTCGATGCCCTTGAACGGCGGGTTGATCTTGTCGCCAACAAGAATTCCCGGTCCGACAGGTTCAGCGATCGAAAGCTCGCGCAGGATCGAGTCCGTTCGACTGACAGCTTCGGACAGCAGCGCAGGTGAACCCTTCGCTCCCTTGAGGGAGTCGAGCGCGTTGCGAACCGACCGCGAAACGAAGTCCATGGACACGCCGACAGATACCTCAACGCGATTGTAGTTCGCGTTGGTCAGCCATGTGCTGATCGACTTCACGACGCGGAACCCGTTGGTCGCGTTCTCGATCGCCAGAACCCCACCCTTGACCAGCTGGTCGGTGTCGGTCGGGTTGCGCAGATTGCGCTCGACACCGCGCACCTTGAGCGACTTGTTCGTCATCGGCGTCCCGGGGTTGGACCCGGAAAACATGCCAGCAACCATCGCGGCGGTGATGTACGGCGGGTAAAGCGTGAGAGAACCAGCATCATCATAGTCGTAGACGCCCATATGGACATACGACGTGCGATCCGAGTTGATGGCCTTCGCCGCAGCAATGGCCTGCGCATCCGTCACCCCGGTGTTACCACCGACCATGACGCGCCTTTCAAGCCGCGCGACACCGCTCATATAGGCGGCATGGGTGTCGGCCATGGCATGGATGCTGCTCGACGAACTGATCGGAACGACCCACTGGACGTCCTCGGTCTGCAGGGCATCGAAGCAGTCCTGCCAGTCCGAGTTGGTGACCGTCCCATTGGCGCCGCCAGACAGATACGTGAAGCCGATGTTCGCGGGAACAGCCCCACCGCCCACCGAACGGGTGGCGGTCAGGAAGCCCTCGGAGTTGCTGTTGAACCAGTCGATCACCGCCTGCAGGTTCGCAGTCAGGGTAACCGTCACGTTCTTGGCGGTGACAGCAGCGCGATTGTCCAGAGCGTTCAGCGTGGCATGCTCGCCGTTCCCATCAAGAACGGAAGCAGACCAGCCTGTCACGGCACCGATGCGATCGATCAGCTGCTGGACGGTCGGATAGTCCGAAAGTTCGATCGTCGTGGTAGCAGCATCGGTCAGGATCACCTGCGTCTGCGAAACAGCGATCGTCGCGGTCCCGTTGGCCCCGGTATAGGTCACCGAGAACACATCGCGCGCGACATTGTCATCGGAATAGTAATCGTTGCCCAGCTGACTGGTCAGCTTCTTGCCGACGTCGGTACCGGTTTCGATCTTGACCTTGACCGCGTTGAAGTAGGCGCCGTACCCGGACGAAACGAGGTCGATCACATCATTCGTCGACCCATCGGCGAGAGTCAGAGCCGCCTGATCGGCAGGATCGACACGAACGAACACGATCTCGCTCGGACCATTGACATCCGAAGAAGGATCGAAAGCCTTTTCGATGGCCTTGAGAGATTCACCACCGATCAGAACAGTTCGAGCCTCGCTGGGAGATCCGAAGCGAATGGCGGTCTTCGGTTCACCGCCGATCGCGCTGCCGATGATGGCAAGCACGTTTCCGCCGGTGGTGTTGCGATTGTACATGGCCGAGTCGTCGACCACGGACATGACGGCAGGGGTGGTCCACAGCCGACCATTGAAGAAGAAGGGCATCTCGTTACCTCCTTACGCCGGAGCGTTGGCAAAGACCGCATACCGGGACAGGTAGGCGGATTCGAGGTCGTTGGACCGGCCTGCGGTCTTTTCGACATGGTTGAACGCGCCGATCAGTTCGACACGCTTGTCCGATGCCGAAAGACGGGAACAGAACTCGTCGATCGACAGGGGAAACTCGTCCTTGGGGGCGGCGGGGGTGGCGGCCTCATTGGTCGCGTCAGCCTTTTCGGCCACATCCTTGGTGGTCTTCTCGGCGGCGGGGGCAGCGGTTTCTTCGGTGGCTGTCTTTGGCATTTTCACCTCACAGGATGCTGTACGCAACGGTTACGTCAGCGATGGGATCAGCGATCGACTTGATCGCGGCGGGGGCCAGACAAGAGAACTGACAAACCGTCTGGTACATCGGGGCACTGTACGTTTCATAGTCCTCGATATCGGACATTGCCCACTGAGGCATGATAAGCCCAGCCGCATCGAACACCTCAAGATTCGCATTGAGGATTGCTCGCAGGGCCTTACG
>ERZ724522.252-NODE-252-length-37089-cov-14.731139_pt1 | contig 37089 bp, 52 predicted proteins | sample MGYA00376055_ERZ724522 | MGnify/ENA primary metagenome ERZ724522 (study PRJEB28724, sample SAMN07190884) | wastewater metagenome | isolation source: effluent of sewage treatment plant in Hong Hong | place: Hong Kong | collected 2016-03-17 ...
AATCTCGGTTTGTTCATGACGGGGTTTCCCAAACAGAACAATGAATCACCTTGCAGGTAAAGCAACCGATCTTTCGTGATAGAAATCTGATATTTGTACACACGACTAGTTATCTGACGAAGCACGTTGATCGTAGATCCAGTCCAATACCCCATGTAGTTTTGAGCAAATACTACAAGAGTACCTCCAAAGACCTTCATTGAGTCGATCGGATCTTGCACGGGGAATTCATCGATCCACGTCGCTGAGTACGAATCCCACGTAAAAATACAGGCATCTAAAGCAGGAACGTTCTCTGCGAGACCAGAGAACTTCGCCGCAGCGATATAGATAAGGCCGTTGTACAGTTCAAGAGCTGTTATTACATAGTCTTCTGGGAGAATAAGCACCTGAGATGTACACGTCGTTCCATCGATCTGGTGTAGGTATCGTCCATCCGCGATGAACAGGATGTCCGCAAAAATCACCATTGGGTGTGGATAACCCGATTGGAGAGCTGTTTTCCCTTTCGTCGTCACCCAATAGTCGAAGTCGTTAGAACTAAAATCGTAATTAGACTTTGCGACATCTGTAGTAGACGTACAATAGAATTCGCTCTTATAGCGAATCATGTCACTGATCCCAGCCTTGTAATCATTCGCTGTATCCGTCGCCGCGAGGGTGAGCGTACCAAAGTCATCTGCCGTATAAAACTTACCATCGAAGTTTGATGATCCTGTTCCGCCCAGCATACGAACAATGCCTGGTGCGATGTTCGTATGCCAGGTGGAGAACGCAAAAATACCGCCGGCGGGAGGTGTCCCAACGGCAGAATTAAATGTTGGTCCTGGTTTTAATAAGCCAGGAGTCGCGAAAGGGTTAATACCTTTTGAACTTGGAGAATACCCACCATCAGCCACGTCATCGAAGGACGACACGCCTTTGAGAAAATCCTTACGATCGATAACGAGGACTGCCATAGTGTTGGTGGTTAGAAATTACCCTTTGGGGCTGCATTCCAAAGATCTTTTGGGACAGGTACTCCTTGGCCTGAGCGCATGAGAATAGTCAAACAAAGCTCTGCTGCGCGGTCAGGAGTCGCTTCCAAAATCTTTCCATCAAGAATGATCCCAAAAGATCCGTTTCCTTGAACATCTTGTACCAACTTGCCTTCATTCTTTTTCAAGAAATCCATAAGTTTTACGTTAGTAGGAATAGAATCGTCACTCATCAATACCCACGAATTGAATACATACGCGCCAGGAGCAGGGCCAACCGCTGTGTCAGCAGATTCCGTGAAGTAATCCTCTGGAATTGCCTGTAGCCCCTTCCATCGACCTTCCGTGATCGTATACCGACCACCCCAACTGTTGGGTGTAAAGACACAACGCTTCCCCTGATACATCCCGTACGCCACCAAGAAAACGCAGTGGCCCCATCTGGATTCGCCCTGTTTAGGCGCTCTCACTACTGAACGAGTCCATCCGATATTTGTTCCTGTGAATCCCGCGACAACCCCACATCCGTTTTTTATCGCGTGCGCGAATATACGAATATCGGTCGTACCGCCAGGGATCATGCGGTAGTTGTATTTATCAAATTCTTTTGCCTCCAAATCTACTTTTTCCGTGATTTCTTTCTTAGAAATCATCCAGTATTCGGACGGAGGGTTGCCGTTTTCCGTTGATGGAAGTGTTGATTCTTTCGGAATCCCCTTTTCCGCGATGCATTTAACGCCGTCACGGAGGGACGCCCCCGCGCCAAAACCTTGGTTTATATTCGCGTAAACGTACTTTGGAGAGAAGTCAACATCTTGCCCCGTGAGTTTTTTATACATCACGCGAGCGTGTTGGCTTGCTCCCTGACCAACGCAGGAAGAACTTGACCCCTGATCTTTTTTCAAAAGAGGCAGACAAAATTCTTCATAAGCGTGGTACCCTTTTTCAAAATCGACATCAGACAAATCTTCTGCCGAAAAAAGATCGGAGTAATGAAAATCACGAGCATCTGGCTCGTCTGGTATTAAACCTGTTGGAAGTTGTTCCTCATTTGCACTCATAGAATGAGCTATTTCGCTAAGGATTAAAGACCCACGAATGCCCCCATCAAAAGATAGGGGCAGCGAGCGGGGCTTAAACAGCAGGCGCTTCGGCAGGGGCCGATTCTTCGGCCTTTGCTTCCTCGACGGGAGCCTGTTCGACTTCGTTTGGTTCCATAGTAATAGCTATGAGATGAGTTAGAATTGACGCATTCATATTGTACATTCAGACAGTCAAGAAAGCTACTAAACAACGCTGATGTTCGCATCTACTTTCTTCTCAAGCGTTTTCGTTGTCTGCTTCATTTCACTAAGTTCTTGTAATAAGGCCTCGTACTTCTGACGCATCTCTTCGTAAAGAGACTTCATTTTTTCCGCCGTTCTCTGCCATTCATTGCGCTCATCCTCCAAGATGAGGGATTTACGCTCAAAATCAAATAACTCTTTTTGCAAACGCACGTACTGAGTGTGCATTTCGTTGTGTTCTTTTCGAAGCGTAGCCATCTCCTGAGTCATCATCTGATGATATTGGAGCATTTGAGAGCGCATCGATTCGTTGTCGTCGAGCCTATTCTTGTCCTTACCCGCGAGGTAGCGGATAGCTTCGACAAGGGCTCCACCGCTTAAAAGAAGTCCTGCAACTTGTAAAAGTCCAGCGTCCATACTTTGCCTTATGACTTTGGCGGCTTCTCAAGCGTAATAGGCGCTACGCGCTTATTACCAGCCTTGAAGCGGTCGATGATGATTTTAATGGAAGCGTACGTTGTGATGCCGAGAAGAACAAGAACGATTATGGCGCTCTGTGCTGTTTCTGGGAAATCAACCCCAAAAAGCCCCAATGCAATGGCAATGCTTGGAAGCAATGTGACTAAGGCTTTCTGGACCGTTCCGGAATCGAGCCACCACTTTGGTTCGGTGTCGTTCATAAGGTGAGATAAAGAATGAGCTAATGCTTCAAGATTATATCACACTCAAGTTATCCACCTAGCTTACGACAAAGGTGAAGATCTCCGTAGAGCGCTTTCTTGTATGGACGCGTACCTCCGAAAGTAGAGAACTTCTGACCGACACGATACGTAGGCGTGCGTTCAGTGACAAAGTTCCAACCCGTATTACCACTTACATTCGTGCTATTGACCGCTTGAAAGTAAGCACCTCCCGTAGCCGTCGAATCTTTTATCGAGAGATACTGGGCACGTACCAATCCAGAAGAAATTGAAATCGTAAACGGCACGCCTGCGCTACTGCTTTGAATGCTAAGCAATGCCCCGGGAGCACCATTCAAGCACCATCCACCAGGAGGGATGGTCTGAGTTGTCCCAGCGGTAAACTCTATGATGTGCGATGTTGGGTTGTTATCCGACAACCCAGTGAACGAATTGCTGCCGGTGATGATAATCTTGCCTGAGCCTGTTCCAGACACTAATAAGAATGGATACGATAGCCCATTGCCAGCGATCGTTTTTGATGAAGCAGAACTATCCGTTATCTTCAAAACGCCTGCATTGGGAGTAGATACGAGCCCAGAGGATGTTACGTTTAAAATGGTCCCAGTACCCGTGAGTGACCACGTACCAGTACCCCAATCAATTTCTTGATTTCGACCGCTACCTACAGTAAATGTCGCACACGTAAATGTGTTTGTTTGATTATTATTTCCATTTACAACCAATTTCCCTAAGCTGATGCTCAGACCTGTCGAACCACTTGAGATAAAGTTGCCTAGCTGAGTCACAACACCACTATTTGCGGCACGAATAACCCAAGAGTTTGGGTACGTAATACCCCCCGGGTTCCAATTGGCGGTTGTGCGCGTACATAAATCCACGCTATCCGCTCCCGTTACTGTTACACTCGAAGACCAAATTACATTTCCATAGAAAGTTGTTCCTTGAACGTTGGATGAACGCATGGCAATGACTGGGCTATTAGCTACAGCACTCATATCCAGGTTCAAGCAAGGACGACACACGTCAATGGTAATTGTTTGTCCGGCTAACGTAATCGAATTTGCATCGATTATCACTGTGTCCTGCGGCAATGGGCACGCCGAGCCTGAGGCTCCGCCGCTAGTCGTGGACCAATGAGCTGTATCGGACCAGTTTCCACTGTTCCCAACCCAATACAACGTACGTGGAGAATTCGTCGTGATATTTGTATTATTGAAGCAATCTCCGAGGCTTGTGCCAGTGGCAGGAGAAGCCGCACCAGAAATGCGGATGTCTTGGAAATCCACGTACGAGAAAGAGACTGCCGCTGCCGTAACTGTGCGCTGTGTACCTTCGAAACCAGTTCCAGCCCCAATGACTAGAACGCGGTTAGTCGCCGTTCCTGTCACCGTGTATGTTCCTGTGACTGTTTGGTCAACTGCGATAGTCATGCGCCCTTCCTTTGAAGAAGGACCTGTGAACGTAAGATTATTGAATGTGTTTGAAAACGAAATCGACGGGCGCATCGGGCCATTGAAGACTAAGTTATTCCAAGTCTTACCGCCGCCAGAGAAGGTATGAGAAGCCGTCGTTCCAATGGTCGAACCCGTGAAGTTGATAGTTGAACCTGTGGCATTTACAGTTAAATTTGTTGGAATACCACCAGAGCCGTTTGCAACGTTGAATTGAGTGCCAGTAGCAACCGATGTGATGTTGATAGTCGAATTTGTAATCGTGAGAGTCTTTACGTTGTTGTCATTACAAACAAAAGTCGCGCAAGTAAGTGTTTTTCCATTTAGATTAAGGGTACCTTGAGAGAAGGTGACAGATCGTTCAGATGCGCCTGAAAGGCTGATGTTATCTTGAAAGACATATGTTCCACCAGCACCGTTAAACACCAACGGCAAATTCAATGCCACTCCATTCGTTGTTATATTTATTGATGTAGTATTAACAAAAGTAATAGCGGCGCTTGTAGACGTAACCGACATCCCCGTTCCGAATGTTAAATTCCCAGAAATATTACTCGCCACAAACGTAGCCACTCCAGTGAAGCCTGTGAAGTTTAGGTTTTTGGCGTTAAATGATGTTACCGCCGTCAAAGATACGGTATCTGATCCTGCCGAAATATTAAGAGTCGCTCCAACAGTACCAGCCGCAGCATTCGCGCACGAGATAGAACGCGTACCCGTTGATCCCGAATAGGTACAATTCACGATAGACGTTCCAACGTTCAGGGTTAAATTCGTTGCTGTTGCGTGAGTCCAAATAGTTGTGGCGTTTCCCGTCAGGGTCCAGGTACCGGAGCCCATATTTAACGTACGCGTTCCAGTCCCAGTGAGACTAAACGTTTGCATTGTTGGACTATTGTTGTTTGTTGCAAAATCAAGAGTACCCGTAAAAGCTCCCATCGTAAGTGATGTGACACTAAAATCGGTATTTACCGTGATCGTGCCTCCACCAGAAGAACCGTCAAGCGTGACGGTATCTCCGCTGCCTGGTACAGATTGGCCTCCCGCTCCACCAGAAGAGGACGCCCAGTGAGTTGTGTCACTAGCGTCCCAGGTTCCAGTTCCACCTACCCAGTAGCGTGAGGCCATAGTTTTATAAAATCAAACCCAACTTTTTAGTTCAAAACACAAACATTCGCTACATCACTCGCTGCTCCGGCGATGTAAATCATACTGGCATCCGCTACGTTGAACTCAATCGTCTCCCCAGGCGCGAGAGGGATGCCCGTGTACGCCGTGACGCCGCTTGGAGCTGCTCCGACTCCGATCAAAAGAATATCTGAGTTATTCGAAGATGCGCCTCCTGAAAGTCCAGCAATCACGCGCTTTGCGGAAATGATGACAGATTTACAAGTCTGCCCGGGAAGTTGGATAGGGGTTGTGAAGCCTGTACATACGACGCGACTAAGGTTTCCTGAGGTTGGGAATGGGGTGAGTGCCATACAAAGAAGATAGAAGGCGGTGGTTTATTAGGATGAACAGAGCACAACACGATTTTTAACTCCAAGTAGTGGTCGGCTTAGTCCTACTCGTCCAAGAAGTGCTTGGAGAACTTTCTGGCGTGAAAACTGCGCTCGTTGGAGTCCTTGGCGTCCAAGAGGATGCAGGGGCCGACTCAGGCGACCAAGAACTTGTTGGTTTGGTTCTTGGAATCCAGATACCTGTGAAATGTGGCGTATCACTGAATGAGGCAGAATCTCTTATCGTTCTCGTAAACGATCTACTAATCCTTTCCGATAAAACCTCAATTTCGATCTTTGTTCTTGATAAAGCTCGTCTCAACACATCACTAGAAGTGAACGAATCTGTGAAACGACGAGAAGCCTGATAAAAAGCTGATTCAACGAATAGAAGAACCTCTTTTAGAGAACGCGAAATTATTTTTCTTTGAGAATCGGTTGTATTTACTGAATCAAGAATAGACCTTGTTTCTTGTTTGACAGGGACTTCAAGTGCTGTGGTCGCTTCTGAAAAATTCAGTGTGAAATTCGTTTCTCGCTTAAATTCGACGACAAAATACTCGAAATTTCCCAAAGGTGAGCTAGCCGATGTTGCGTTTATGGATTTTGAACCAGCGGCTCCTTCTGATGCACCACTATCGACCCACGCACGCGAGTAACCTGTTAGAGATCTTAATACACCATCAGAAGAACCATTTGCTGTGCGTGCAAATGAAGTAAATCTTCCAAAGAACATCAACCAGGAACCGTCTGCAACTGTTGTACGGCTGATCGTGATAGGAGAAGAGGTGAATGCCGTGGTGCCTCCATTGTATGAGGAAAAATCATCTTTTATACCACTATATTCTGCTATCCAAGTATCAAGGGATACCCCAGTTGTCGGAAGAGTGACAACGATATTGTATGTGCCCGACACTTTATTTGAACCTGGAAAATACTTCCAAAGTATGTACGTCTGCGACGATCCACTGTTTTGCGTAATAACCGCCGTCATTGCATTTCCATCAAAGGTAACAGCCGTTGGTGTATTTGCTGTACTTGTCCATGTGACTACAAAAACAACTGGATTAAGGTCTTGCGTGAAAGAATACGATAAAGTAGCCGTTGTTCCGGGGTATGAAACTAGGGAAGTTGTAAGAGGCCCAATAAATTGCACACAGGGTTAGAGATTATGATGCTTGGACATCGTAATTGATAGTCAAAGAATCTCCGCTGACAACATTCAGTGCGGAGAAAACCGTTCGACAAAGCATCGTTCCACCCGAAGAGTTGTTGAAAACACCAAGCTCTGTGATCGCTACAGACCCAGAAACGGTAAAGGTGTATGAAAGACGAGCCGTATCATTCGTCACAGAGGTTGTGACGCGAGAAGCTGTTGCGGCGGCACGTGATAACCCAGAACCTACCGTTTCCGCGCCTAACGCTGTGTCCGAACCAGAAACAGCGGTCGAGTTGGTACCGACGGCTAGATAGGTAAACGCCGCCTCTCCTCCGTTCCCATTTATACGCGAAGCAAGCGCAGCCTTCCCTGCATTCACGATCGTATTCAAAGAAATTTTCTTTACCAGCTCACCATTCTTTCTTCGCAGCTCAATAAAAAATTTACCAGGCTGATAGGCTTTTTCTTCAAAGAGATTCATACAAGGAGAAATATAGCACGAAAATGATTAGTTATAATACTCACGCCTTACACGAAAACCTGTTTTCTTTGTATCGTCTCGTCGCGCGTAGAGTGATTCGAGTTCAAATTTCAAACATGTTTCTGGGAATCCTGGAATACCAAAAATGATACGTCGAAGTTCTTCGGCTTTATTCCGCATTTCTTTTGCAAGACAGAACTGATACGCAGCGCCTGTAGATAAAATGGGGTGTAGCGGTGAGAGTAAGTCAGGAACATCTGTACCGGAGCTTAGGCTTGTTACATCTTTATTGTATTCAATTCGAATACCTCCGGTGACAACACTAGTAAATGCTGGGTAGATAAAGATGGATTTATCGCCCATTCGATAAAATGGATCCGTTGTGGAAGCTCCTACGAGGGTGTCGTTTCCAAGCGCGATTCCTACCTCTTTTTTATCAAAGCTCATCCCTTTCACGAATTCACCAGCAGCATCGTACTTGAATTCAACCGAAGACAGGCGAAGAAGATTTGTTGGACAAGGGTACTCTGTCTGCCCTATGACGGAATCGGTAGTGGCGAATTCTTCGCTAGCTGACCAACTCCCCATAACCGTAAAAATCCACCCAAGCGCGCGGCGATACCAGATATTGATATTTCGGTTCAAGTCTGCGTCAGGATAATCCGTAGACGTGAGCTGCGGAGAAACGAGATATCTTGCGTCGGTTTGGAGTTCGGATAATTGCATAATGATTCATCTTCCCACCCCTACAAGAGAGATGGGAAGGGAACCATTTTACTCGTAATCCGATGGATTCATCGAGAGGTTGACGTAGGTCACGGTCAAGTGGCCTGCGTTCAACGCGTCCGAAGAAGCATCGAAAATTGTGGATCCAGCGGCGACAGCGATACGAACGTACCCGATTGGGGTGTTTGCAGCTGGGGTTGCTGGGATCGCAGCGTTACCAGCGCCTGTGGCGATCGTACCCATGGTAAGCGTTGGGGTACCAGCGGAGTTCAACGAGACAAGGTAACACGCTTCCTGAACGCTTGAGGCGTTGGCTGCGATGTCCATCGTGGTTGCGGTGAATGCGACTTCGGCGGTCGTCTTCGTACGCAAGATCGAATCGAGGACGTAAGTAACCGTGTTGACGATTTTGATGGCAGAGGTCGAAGAAGTTCCGATCGCAAGACCCGCAGAGGACATACAACGGTCACGGGAAGCCGTGAGGTAGTTCAACATGGCCTGCTTTGGATCAATCTTTGAAGTGAGGACTGTACCTGGCATAGGTAGGGAAATTAAGAGAGCTGGTTAGAGACGTCGCCACGATAGTGCGCGTCTACGTTCCGCTGATTGTCGCGAAGGCCGGAGGTCTCAGCGTGAACGGATTCGTAATACTTGTCAGCAACCTCCTGTGGGACCTTCACACGAACGCCTTTGCGAATCGTGATCCAATAGCCGTTGATTCCAATTGTGAACAAAGCGCCTTTCGGTTCTTGAGGTTCACATGGAATGTAGAGTTCAACTTTTGGCTGCTTCGCAAGGAAGTCACGCGTTGCCAACTGATCCTTCGTCAGCGTGAGATTCCCTACCTCGCGCACGTCGCCGAGGGATGGAACATTCGCAGAAGGGCGAATTGGCTGATTGTCCTGAGGAGCGTTGTTTTCAGGCGGCGTATTGGCCTGAGTGTTTTGTGCCGATGGAGGCATAGATTTCTGGGTTGATGGGGGTTAAATCCTCGATGAGGGAGGGCTTTGAGGCCCTCCCTCTGTGGACTCAGCTATTAGGCGGAGATCGAGTGTTCCAAGCGGAGCATCCATTCCTGCACCAAGATCTTGGCAACGAAGGAGGCTTTCCAACCAATCGTAGAACGCTGGTTGATAGGATCTTCCGTACCGCCCGATCCAAGAGCCTTCACATACTCGTGAAGCGATTCACCACTGATGCGGGAGACACCGTAGGCATCCATACCGAGCACGAGGGTGGAGTAGACGTCGATACCAGCAGCACCGGCACCCGTGAACACCTTGGCGTTGGTCGTTTCCATGAAGCGGATTTGTCCGTTCCAAGCGCCGACTTCACCAGGAAGCAGCGTACCAGCAGAGTTCTGATATTGCTCAACAGGCTTCCAAGACGTCATCTGTTCCAAATCGGTCGTCGTGTTCGTGTGACAGATAGCGACGAAGGCTGGGCGGAGAGGAGTCGTGAGGTACGCATCGTACGCATCAACCATCTTGGTGATTGGACGAGCGTTTTGAAGCTTCAAGATACGGGCAGCCTTACGAGCGAGCGCGTCGTTGAAGTTCATACCAGCAGCAACGGTGATGCGGGAGACGGCGGTCGAAGCGTACGCAACGTTCGTACCGGCGTTCATTACATCACGTGCAAGCTGGTCAAGCGTATCGGCAACCTGTTCACCGAGCAATTCGTTCGTCTCCATGACGGTCGGATCTTCGGTTTCCATGTCGAGCTTGTCGGTCAAGGTTACGTAGTCTCCGTATTGAAGAACCGTAGCGCTTGAGTTGGTGATCGCGAGCGAAGAACCAACTGGGGTGACACCTTCGGTGAGAGGAGTCGTCGCGGCACTCAAACGGGAGTAGCGGCGGAATTTGATCGTGTCCGAGTCATTCCGAGGAATGTCACGAAGCTGAGCAAACCGAGTGTGAACGAAACGTGGCAGAGCGCGATCCAAAAGGTCGCGGTCGTAGAACGAGTTTACGTTCGGGACTTGGGTTTTAGTTGTAAGGGTAGGCATAGCCTAGAGTGAATTGTGGGTAAAACTAGCGACGTCGTTCACGCATGAGATTGTCGCGGTATTCACGGAAAGCCTTCGCGTCCATGGTGCTTGGATCCACTGGTTTAGGGGATTTGCCGACACGTGGCGTTGGCTTTGGTGTAGCGTCATCGACTTCTTTCGTATCTGCTTTGTCTTTCAACATCGCTTTCACGATTGGAGTCTCAAGTGCTGCTTCCGGAGTGATTTTGCGAGTCTTTGCGAGAGCAAAGATCTCAGCAATATCTTCCTTCGACAATTCTGGGTGTTCCTGACGGAACTCGATTCGGGCTGTGCGGTCTTCGTCAGTCGAGGCTGGCGAAGACGTTTGAGACGGTTTAGGCGTCTCAGCCGGCGGCGTAGTGGCCGGAGGTTTCTCAGAGGAAGTAGCCTTAGTCTTCCAGTGATTTTTTTGGTGAATCGTCGTCTTTAAATTCTTGGTGAGAGAAGCGAGGCGAGCGATATCCTCTGGGGGCAACGTCGCAACATCTTCCTCATTTATTGAAAGTAAAAACGCTTCATCTTCTGCTGACATTTCCTGATCGGCGGCGGCTGCTGCAGCATCCTCAGCTGCCTTCTTCTCTTCGTCGGTCATATGAGAGTCTTTTGTGTGGGTTTAGTCCCGTAGATTACGCCGAGTTATCGGCTTTTATAAGTGAAAATTCTTAACGTGAATCGCCTTGACCCGTGACTGGGGAAGCATCCATCGGAGAGCCGTAATGCTTTCCATCCGGAGTAACGGTTCCGCCTTTGCTGTTCGCACCTGGGACAACTGGCTGTAGACCGCTGCCGAGGTCAGAAAGCTTTTGGCTTCCGCTCTTCAACTCGTCATATCCTGGAACATTGGACATAAGGAAAGAAAAAAGTGATTAAGAGTACTCTTCGGCTGTGGTAGGAAGGGTCGCCCCGTCCAACTCCGCCTGCGAAGGCTTGCGCTTGGAGTCCTGCTTGGCGAGCTCGCGGTAGCCCATGAGTTCGTCGAACATTTCACCAAGATACTCAGCCGCCCAGTAGCGGATACCCGCGATGAATCCAATATTCTTCTTCTCTTTGGATTCACTGCGGAGATCGAGCTCGCGGATGTCGCAGAGTCCGGACAGGTAGTCCGCGAAAACGCGGAACATAATGTCCATGGCTTTCGACTCGCGTTTGAAAAGGCTGATGAGTACTTCGCGTTCCTCCTGAGTCAGGAGTCCGCGCTTGATGAGACGGTTCTTAGTAGGTTCCATATGGAAGTTTCGTGGGAGTCAAGGGTAAAGATTTCTGAGAGAATAATACCATACCTTTTTTTACGCAGCTACGGGCTGAGCCGCCGGTGCGCCCTGTGGGAGTGGACTTGGAGCAGCGGGTGAACCTCCCATCGCCGCATTTAACGTTGGCGAAGGCTGTCCGCCGGTGAGCGACGCGAGAAGTGCGGGACTCATCGCATGTGACTCTTCAAGGATCTTGTTGAACACCATGTTCACGCGAGGGTCTTGAAGCGCTTGAGGATTCGTCGCGATGATCTGGAAGACGTTCGCGAGCGATTCAAGGATAGCTGGCTTGTTGTGATTCTCGTTCACCGTGTTCACGACGATATGGTAGTCCTGATCTTCGAAGTAACCCTTTGGAATCATCGACGTACGCTTCGAATTCTTGATCTGTTCGAGCACCGTTCCCTTGAAGACATCCATTTCCGTTGGTGAAGGCAAGTTCCCATTCGCGAGCACATACTTTTTGTACGCTTCGTACAAATGGCTCGTCATCAACGCTTGATCGAACTTCTCCACCTCATCAACTGATCCAAGAATTTCGAGGATGTGCTCTTCACTCAACCCCTTGGCGAAGTCTGGAAGCAGCCATTCATTCACGACGTATTCGAGGAACAAACCAATGTTCTGACGAATGAAGTTGTAGAGCTTCGCGGCGTTCTGACCTTGCAATGCCCCCAAACGGAATGGCGTGTTCGTTGGAAGCGTCTCGCCTGTCACAACTTCGAACGTATTACACTCGCGATCAGCCTGCCCTTCGATTGTCTGCAACTCTGATTGAAGTTGTGGGAACGCACGCAAGGATGTCTCGATCGGGGTGATCTCGCTCTTCGTTTCGATGATGTCTCCATCTTCCGCATCGGTTAAGACGTTTCGAACGACCAAGCGATCACGGGTCTGATAGAGGTGAATCGTTCCAAGGCGCAGTGAGCGGTAGTAACGGTTGATGAGCTCGTTTGCGCGGACTTGAAGAGGGAATAAGCGCTCAACGTTGCCCTGACCAAGCCAGCGGCCCTTTACGCGGCGGTAATGGAGCTCGGCGTATGGAAAGAGGTCCTGGCTCACTTCCTTCGCGTAGAAGAGGGTGGGAGATCCGCCCTGCTCGATCCCGGACGCGATCGCCATCACATAACGGAGTCCATTTGGTTTAGGCTCAGCCCCCTGCATGATCGATTGCGGGAGTAGGTGCTCTGGCAACCAGCCCCAAATTTCGTACACCGCAAACTCAGGGATCATGTCAACCACAGAGTAGGCTAAGGGAATACTCTGACCCGTATTCTCCATGAATGGCTGCACTGGCGTACCCGTCGTAGAACGTAAGAACTTCTCGACTTCCGTCTGATCCCATGCAGTCATGGCACGCATGTCAACCGCGCTCATGGTGTGGCGTTCGACAACCGGGGAATCTTTCAAACAGAAGGCGGTCGGATCGTTGATGAGGTTACGAAGGTCAACGTCGTACAATTTAATCTTCCCATCCACCTTCATGCGCTTCCAAACGACCGAACCGTATCGAGGAAGGTCCTCACTCAACTGATTCAACATCTTCCCGAGCTGTTCTTTCTTCACGAACTGCTCCCATTCGGCGCGAAGAAAAAACGATTTGGCGAAGTCCGTCTCCGATTTACCCGTTATCTCAACGTCCTTCGAATCCATGTCGATATTCTTGGTCGCCTGATCGTTACGGAAATTACACAGGTTATAAAAATACTTCGGATTCCCTTGAGAATCGTATGGTCCGGATTCAAATTCGTTGTTCAGGTACAAATGGATCTTCCGGAGCACCTTATACTGGTTGAACTTGAAATTATCCATCAACTCGCAATCCCGGACGAGAAAATTGTTACGCAATTGGACAATGAGCTCGGGGATATTGGATGGAGGAGCGCCGTGAGGTGAATAATCCATAAGGTGTGAATGTCACCATGATACATGGTGCAAGAATAAATGGCGATTGGGATAAACTGTTTAATTGTAATTATTGGTTCCTTTGCTGACCGCTTGACGAACTTTCGCAACATGCAGCTTCGATTCCGGGGATTCCCACGTCACACTTGTATACGCACGCATGGCCCACGCGATCGCACACGCAATCAAAAGGTCGAAGTGACGTGTCATCTCAGCCTTGTTTACGATCAAAGCGTCTTCTTTATTGAACGAACGCGCCTCCATAAGAATACGGTTATCCGGCACTTTTAAGCTCCCCTCCGTAAATGCCGCCGAAAGCTCCGTCATAATCTTACCCTTGGTCGCCGAACTCATCGTGAACCCAAGACGCGCCGTCTGTTTATCCTCGTTGTAGCCCTCCACAACCGCCGTAAACAGGTTCGGGTAGATCTTGTGAAGGGTTGTGACCGTCGTGTGCCCCATGTTGTTATTTTCAGGTGCGATAATACAGACGCCGTACATGCGGCCAAGCTTCGCCATCTCATAGGCTAACATGTCGGGCTTGATCCATTTATCAATAAACGTCGCCACGACCTCGCCAGCCGTAAAGTCGATGACACAGATCGTTGAAGAGTCGCGCCCAATACCAAGCGCCACGTCTCCACCAATCCCATACATGTGCCCACGCACATAATCCGCGAAAATGACGATGTTTCCTTCGGTTCTAATCGGGGTACGAACCTCATTCTGCTGCTTTTCAATGATGACCGACGCATCGAACATCTTGTTTCCGGACGACAAGAACGCTTCCTCCGGATAGGACGGATGCTGCTCCTTCATCGCTTCCTTCAAGCTCTGATGGGTCTTTACGTACCAATATCGCTGCTCGATCGTGAGCGTTTTCCCGATAATTTTCTCCGTCTCCAAGAAATACTGCTCTTCCGAGAGCGGAATCAGTCCATCGGGCAAGGATCCATCCTCATTCCACGGCACCTCCAACTGATATTCCGGGTTATCAAACCACGCAAAGAAGAAGAATTTGTAGTCGAGGGCACTGAGAGGAAGCCCTTTTTGCTGCAAATCCATCGCATCGACACAGATCTCATGGAAATCGTTGTCTTCGCCTTCCGCCGTGGACTCGATGAAGATGATTCCACCCTGGTCAACCGTCGGAAGACCAGATTTCTTCACAATCTCCGCCTTATCCGGCGCACGCGCACAGAGAGGGCCGTATTCCGACACATGCAAGATCTGATATGTACCTCCATGGAGCGTAGCGCCAACACTAATGGACGATCCGTTTGAAAAACGCATGATCGTCGCGGAATCCGACTCAAGGGTCAGCCCGAGAGACGTTTTCAGCTCCTCATCGAACTTGCTCCACGCATAATCGATCTTATCGAAGAGCTTTTTCGCGTTTTCCACCTTATCGGCAATGATACCGCAGCTCTTATCCTCGTTAAAAAGACACTCGTCGAGGATCAAAATGTCGATGAAGGTACTCATACCAAGCTGACGCGCTTTCAGAATCACGTTCCGATAGTGCATGTGCGTGATTAGGAACCGCTGACAGAAATTCAGCTTGAGTTTCACGCGTTGTCCTTTTTTGTTCTTGATCCAGTACAGGTTTTCAAGACGCCAAACACGATCCAAAAGGTTGTCTTCCGTTATATCCTTGAATGCAACGCCTTGGTCGATGACCGCTTCGGCAAGATTTTCCATAGTCCTCAGATTAAAGGGACTTCAAGCTCTGCCCCGTAGCCGAAACGACGGGCCTCGCTCGCAGTCTTAGGGGAATCATCACGCTTCTTCTCAATCTTCGCCTCTACCTTCTCTTCATGTTGCAGCACCTGAGCCGCAACGCTCCCAGATTTCTTTGTTTTAGAGGCATCCAAGCCCGTCAGGACGGAGCTCACGGTCGGTTTGAGGCTGGAAGCCACAGACGCCGCAAGCGACGGCACATGCGAACGTACAGGCTCCAAAGGGACTTGAGCTTCCGCAATCGATTTCACTTGGCTCGCAGAGATCGATTTACGGCTACTTTCAGGCGTCACGAGGGCGGACCCTTCCTGGGCTACGCGTTGGAGAGTGGTTGTGAGCGTCACCTTACGAATATCGACCTTCGACTTCTCCTCCATATCCGTGATGTTCTTCGAGATGAAGATAGCGAACTGGGAATTGTAACGCCCGGTAAGCCCGTTCTCGATCATAAATTCCTTGGCAATGTCCTCGGCGTGCTCGATCACGCGGCCAATCGTCTCCGGGTACATCTGGGCGAGCTGCTTCATGTCGCGCCCTGTGAATCCATGCCTTCTCGCGAACTCTGTGACCATGGGAGGAGCATTTGGAACCGTCAAAGGGATCTCGTGTTCCTCGCCCTCTTTATCAAGCCTGGTTTCATAGATAATTTGAGTTTTTTGTTGACTAGTGAGGTAGTCGAAGAGTTGCTCCGCAAACGCCAAGTCATCGAAGGGATGATCTTCATCAAAAAGTTGAATCGGGTTTATTTTTTGGAGAAAATTTTTTCTCGCATCGGTAAGTTCAAGCATGTCCATGAGTATAACAGAAGTTGGAAATACAGCAGAAAGAGAAAGCGGGTTTTAAATTTCAAAAAATATTTTTTTTTGAAAACGACCTACACACCACGAAGCCCCTCACGCAAACTTTACCCACATTTTTGCGCGCGCAAATTTTGGGCATGGGGGTATACCCCACCCCCTGCACAATATTATAATGTTATAGCCACAGAAGGGGGCGCTTGTTCACAACAGGGGGGCTTTGATTCCGCTAAAACTTTGCTTATTTAAGCCAAGAAATAGTAAGAGTCGTAGAATGTTTATTGTACGACGCTGTTTTAGTGGTAGATGTGGACGTATATATGACGATGTGGACGTATATAGGAAAAAAAAGTGTTCTATTTTTGTTCTACTACGTCCAAACGCATGTGGACGTATATCGTCCTTTCCCAGCCATCTCGTTCCACTTCCATTCCTATATGCGTCCACTTTTTCACTTTGCTTATTCTACAGTAAATAGCGGCTACCACAGGGATTTTTAGCTAAATTATGTGGTACGCAAAAACCCTAACCGTGGACGTATATTTTTTTCCGATTTACGTCCACCAAAAAAAAGATTTCTTAGCCTCAAAAAAGACTTATCCACAGAAAAAAAACGATTTTCACAAGGCAAACATGTTTGAGATTTTTTTTAAGAGCTTTTTTCCTCTCTTTCTATACCTATATATATACTTTTTTAATTAAGATAGGTTATATAGTTAATTTTCTCACCCTAAAACTAGTCTTTTTACCTCTGTTAAGCTCTAAAATGTGGACGCCGCGAACAGTCCGACATACGTCCACCCATCCCATCACTCCATCAATCCCTCATTCTCTGCTATGTTGAGCGCAAATAAGCACTTATCCACATTAACCTCTATAATATCCTTGACAGTTATCTATAGACCCTCTATACTTTCATTATAAGTTACTAATCACTCATCTCTATGCAAACGATCACGTTCTATACCCGCAGCGTCTACGGACGAACTAATATCTACATCGCAAACGAAGAGCAGGCACGCACTGTCTCCACTCTCACCGGTCGAACATGCGTCACGAATGCAGACTTGAACGCGCTCTCCAAGCTTGGTTGCTCTGTAGAGCAGGTGCCTGACCCTAAATCGGTTGTCGTCATTGGCTGATCCTCTTTATTCACTCCTTTCACCTATTCCTATGCGCTATCAAACAAAAGCCTACTACCGCAGAGCCCGAAGAAATGCAGCCATCGCTGAACTCAAGCACAACCTGCGGCCGTATCTGGTGACGATTAAAAACGTCCTAGGCGTCCTTTCCATCTTCTCATTCATCTTTATGCTTTCCTTCCTATGATGACTCTTGCGACGCTTAAAAATAACGGGCTGAACACGGTATTCTTTCGCAACTCCTCTTTTTTTGGAGATACAAAATACGTCTACAACGACGCCCGCAAAGAACTCACTGTTCACATGCAAGTAGACGGCATGAAACGTAAATCAACATGGAGAGTTTCAACTAACGGGGAAATAACAGACCTGTTATCGCATTGACGCCGTGGGCTTCACTCTGTGGAGCCTACCCGTCACCGGCTCACCTCTAACGGGCCGGACTGATCCCCTCTAAGATTATGAAAATACAAGATCATTTTTTAGCGGTTGACCGTGACGAACAGACAGACAAAATACGCTTCTATGCTGTCCTCAAGGTCAACAATGCCTGTATCGAATCTCTGCGCTTCCACGAAAAGAAACTTGCTGAACAATGGCTACATATTCAGATAAAAGAGTATCGGAACGCCTGAAGCCGTAGGCATAAGCCCCGCGCTTGTGCCTATCCTTCACCGCCTGATTTTACGGGCGGACTGATCCCCTATCATATGACCAAGTTAGAACGCGAGACGCAATCAGCCGCCGCTTTAAAAGAGCTACGCGACCTTTTGCCCGCCGGTTCGACTGTTTACACAATTTTGCGTGACGTCAGCCGCTCCGGAATGTCCCGTAAAATCTCCCTCGTTATCTTCCGTACAACGGAACAGGGCGAAGTCTACCCATTGAACCTCACGAACCTGGTAGCGCGTGCGCTCGATATGCGAACAAAAACGGGTTTCAATGATTCGATTATTGTGGGCGGCGTTGGCACTGATGCAGGCTTTCACCTTGTTTACTCAATCGCTCAAGCGCTTGGCTACTCACGCGGGGAGGGCAAGTACCAAGAACCCACGAACGCGTACGGCTTGAATCAACGCTGGTTATAATTATATGCCTTACTCTCCATCGAATCCGAAGATTGATATCTTTGTGCGCGGTAAATACGAATGCTCTACGAATTGGTGCAAGACATGCAAAGAGGCTAAGGCTTGTTTTTTGAGAGACTTTAAAGATATTAAACCAGAAGACGTAACTGCTCGAAAATCTAAGTAACTAGATATCTTATTATGAAAACTTTTTCCTTTGAAGAACTAAGCGAAGCCGCAAAAGAGAACGTCGTAAATCTATATTATGCGGACAGTGCTTATCAATCGTTTATCGAAGAGGTGCAGAAAGAAAACGCGGACGAGATACCAACCTTGGAAGATTGGGCGGTAGAAAAGAACATCAGATTTAACAAAGAAGGGGAGCGCTTAAATGTTTATTATATTATTGATATGCGTTTTCCTCATATTCCGCGCGCGCAAATTTTCGCTAAGAGCGAAACACTAGCAAAGATAACGTATTGTAAAGGAAAAGGATTAAACCCATTGCTTAATTCTGAAAAGCTTAGTGTGTGGACAGTTGACCCCGATACTGTCGCATTCTAATCCTATGAAACGTATCTTTCTATTCGTTGGCACGATTGAAGAATTCAGGGCGTATATTGCTTTCTTTTGGAGTGAACCCGTCAGCCGTTGAACGTGTGCGCCTCATTCAGTGGGGCGCATTGTTCAGCCCTTGAATCTAACGAGGGCTCTAGTTTTTTGTGCCTATGCAAATTATAGGAATCAAAGCGTATCAAGCGCGGGAGCTTCCAGACCATGCGAAGCTCAACGCATACGCCTTTATTCGTGAATCCGTGACCGCTTGGACGTGGTACACCGATATTAGAGACGCTTTTATAAAAGAGGCGGCTAAATCGGGCTACACGATCAAAGCCGAAGATATGCGTTTCTCTGGTTTCGACGCGCCCGCAAGTGACGGGGTGAGCTTTGGCGCTCTTCTCAACGTGCACGCCTGGATTAAATCAACCTCACGCCGTACGCGACGCTATAAACGGCTTTTAAAAGCGCTCCCGAAGTCTCTTTGTGCCGTGGTAGAGCGTACGCCTTATACGATCGTCGTGCATGACAAGATCATGGACGTGACACTAGATGCCCCGGACGATCTAAGCGAGGAGCTTTTGCAGCTATGCGACAAGCTTAACTTTGAAATGGTTGTTGACGCGCAAAAGCAAGCGGGGAACTTCTATAAAAAGATGCAGCGTACCTATAAGGCTCTTACCCGTACGAAGTATCTCGACCGTGTAGGCGACTCTATGGGCTATCTATTCGACGAGACGGGCCGCCCTGTCCATCACCTGAATAATCACGTCTCGTAACACTATGCGCCTGTTTAAACCCTATTCATTGAAGCGCAATGGGGGGCGGGCTTCCTGGATAGTACAGGGACGCCCTACCGCCCCCCGTTTCACCTGTCGGACCTCACTAGAATTATTCTTTGTTGTTTGCGTCTTGCTTATGCTCGCGCAAATACTCATCTTCTAACCATATGCAGACCTTGAACCTTGCCATTAAACGAACGCGTGAACTTGAAGCCTTGCACGAGGAAATCAACAACGGATTGACGGAAGAGATTTTGCACGCCGATTTATACCACGAAATCGAAGCGCTACTGACCGACGCGAAGGAATGCAAAACAGAAGGCGGAACGGTTGACCTTCACCGCATACTATCGACGGCAAGAGAAAATGTTATCCGTGCCTGTATGCACGCGCTAGACGAGGCAATGGCCGAAGCCGTGCGCGAACTTAGCTAATCAAAGCCATTTATAGGGGCGTGCTACAATGCCTCTATATATGTGCGTTCTTTGTTGGAACCCATGGAGAATTATTTATAAAATAATATTCTTTATTTTATATGTGTCGTTAATCTTATGTTTTACGACGCTCATTTTTCTCCTCACGTGCATCCAAACGGCGGTCAGCTAAAGAACTCACGCCACAAATTTGATTCATTTTATCGCGCCACACATTCGGCGCTAATGATCTATGAAAGATACTGTCTATTACAACGAGATTAAGATTATTTTAGCTTCATCCATTAATTTGGGGAGCAAGACTCTTAATGTTTCACCAGCCTTTCTTGCGCGTTTGTTTTCGGAAACTGAACGCAGAGAGGACGAGGCATGTGAGGCAGAAGGAAATGATAGTGTAAAAACTCGACGATTAAAGTCGTGCGTTCATGGTTTTGTTGTGTGTGGGGTGTGTGACTCTAATTTGGATAAGAAAAACTAATTATACCCAACTGAGGATAACCCTGTGGATTCTCATGCACTTGATGAACTTCATCAAAACGTGGTAGCATCGTTTGTACATGAAAAATGACCTTATCCACGTTCAAGCTGCTTTAGATCCTGAGATCTACGCCCAACTGCGTATGGTCGCTGGGTTTGAAAAGGAATCCATACGGAGCTTCCTTGCTCTTATCATCCAAGAGAAATTAAAGAACCCCCGCTATGCCAGACTCATTTCAAGCTCCCGAGCTATCGCCTCCAATGACGGAATTGGAGGTAAGAAAGCCAAGTAAACCACCTGAATCTCCCTACACTGAGGCTGTTCCTAAGGCTGCACGGCACCTCCTCAAACAAGATCCTCGAAACCATGTAGGGAACTTCTACGTAAAGGAGGTGCTGCAATTTATCGACGCATTTAGGAATCTGGAATGCCCAGCGAGCGCGATGATACCGCTGTCTCTTTTCCACCATTTGCTCGACGACTTCCGCGCGAAGAAATCAGGAGCGAAGCCTTTTCGTCGCGTGACGCTCACACGGATATTGAACGAATTGTCAGAAGGAAACTATGGGATACTCCGACCGTTTAAAATCCAGCGCGTCACTCGTCAAAAGTTTACTGTGCTTACTCCTTTCTCATTCCGCACAAACATCATCCAGTTTCCAGACGGCACGACTTGGGAGCTCCCGCCGTTCGAAGATTTGCCCGTCAAGATCAAGTTCCAAATCCATCGAATGAGCAAACGTTCAGACAGCAAGATCCTTACCTACCCTTTCTAATTCACATTCGTCTCCCCCAAAGCCACCATGAATCCAATGCCACCAGTCGGAAAGGAAGGCGAACTTTCCGCACGTACCCTCAAATTCTTGGAGAGATTCCACGGGCGGTTGATCGTGTACCTGCACGACTGTAATGGCTGTTCCATCGAGTCTCACCAGAACCTACAACCAATCATCTCTCCTGCCTTCTTCCCTGAACGCCAAAAAGAAGGCTACGGCATCTTTTTCTCCGTCAATGGGTTCGATCAGTCAGAGCAACGTTTACGTCGCGATTTTGAGCATTTAACTTACGTCAACGCATTCTTTGTCGATGTAGACTTTCCGAAGGAACAAGATCCTCGCGGAGGAATTGAGATTGGTCGTTTTAAGAATGAAACAAAGCAGCTCTTGGCGGATGGTCCGCTTCCACCGTCTGCCGTAGTCGAGACGAAGAATGGTCTGCATGTGTATTGGATTCTGAAAAACCCGGTACATGTGTCTAAGCTCGACGCGGAAAAGAAGAAGCTCTTGCAAAAAGAGTATGGTGAGATCGAGGAAGCTTTAATTAAGAGATTCGCTGGCGACCCACAAGCCAAAGATCTCTCTCGTATCCTTCGGGTGCCTGAAACACTGCACCAGAAAGATCCGGGCTCTCCTTTCCGAGTCCGTTTGGACTTTTGGAATCCTGAACATGAGTACACTTGGGATGAAATCAGAGAGGCTTTTGCGAAGGGGACAAGTTTGGTTGAATGGGCGGAGGCATCACAAGATCTTGCGTTCTCAGATGAAGTACGCGCGAAGATTGAAAAGATCTATCCAAAAATCCATCGTCCCTCTTACCGAGCCCTCCTCGATAAAGTCGATGGAGCCAAACCAGGAGAACGTAACCACGCCCTTCTCATTCTCGTATCAGCTTGCCGACAATCCGGCTGGACCTTGGAGCAGGCCACGTCGTATTTCGATTCCTACTGCGGGCTCTCACAGCATGAGATTTATACTACCATCCGTTCAGCGTACGAACGGGCAACGCCTTATGATTTCGGATATAACAATCCCATCTTATCCAAGCGCGTTACAGACGCCGAACGATCAGAGTTCAAAGAAGCTTGCGCGAAAGTTATTGGGTCTTCAACGCTCAGTGACGGAGGAGTATTTCTTACGGGAAAAGAACAAAAAAAAATCTACTCTCGCTACGAATACACATTCGCCGAACGACATCCAGAACTTCGCGCCATGATTGGTGGAACGTTCTACGAATACAAAGACGGGTATTATCACATTCTTAAAACAGAGTCTCTCGAAGCGATCATGCTGCGTGAGATGGATCAAGATGGCCTTGTAGACTACCGCAAGAAGTCTGGGATCTCAGATAAGCTTATGTGTCTGCGTTCGCTTGATCGCGTTGCGTTCAACCCTGAACAGGCGGAACCGAACGAGAACATTATCAATGTAAAGAATGGTCTCTTGAATATCGAGACGAAAGAACTTACACCTCATACACCTGATTATGTTTCTCTCTCACAAATCGCCGTTGAATACGAGCCAAACGCTCCGGCAACTCGCTTCATGGAATTCCTATGTGAGATTTCTGAGGGCGATGACAGTCAAGCGCGGCTCTTGCAGGAACTCGCAGGATATTGTCTTACTCGCGATATTTCTTTCCACAAAGCGTTTATTCTCTACGGATCGGGACGCAATGGAAAAGGTGTATTTTCAAGATTGCTTTCCCGAATCGTGGGTCGAGAGTTTGTGTCGGCTGTCACTCTCCGAGATCTCTCAGATCGCTTTGGCGTCTACGACTTGTATGGCAAGAAGCTTAACCTTATTGACGAAGTTTCCAGCGGATACTTCGAGTCAGATGTTATCAAGCGGCTTATTTCGGGTGAGCTTACAACCGCAAAAGTTAAGTACAAAGACTCTCTCCAATTCTATCCAACAACGAAATTTCTCTTTTCGGTCAACGAGCTCCCGCGCATCAACGATCAATCTCCCGGGTTTTATCAGCGGTTTGTCATTATTCCATTCCGTGCTTCATTCGCAGGGCGCGAGGACACAAATCTAGAGCGTGACATTGCCCGTACCGAGATGCCAGGAATTCTGAACTGGGCCATCGAAGGGCTCAAGCGCTTGCGTACAAATGGCAAGTTCACTACATCAGCATCAAATGAGCTCGCCATGCAGGAGTTCCGTTATCAAAATTCACCTCTCGTTGAGTTCCTTCACTTATCGTATGAAGCCATCAATCCCGCCTCTCACGACTTTGCTGGTAGCACTATGGATCTCTACTCGTTCTACCCCGAGTACCAAAACTTCTGCCGTACAGCGGGCTATAAGTTCAAATCCGCCGGGAGTGTGGCGAAAGAGTTTGAGTTCATCCGCAATTACACAGATTTCAAAGTCGAAGTAAAAGGTTCCACGATCAAGGGCCTACGGAAGAAGTTCATTATTCAACATCCATCACATAACGGCTTTACGCCAACGACTTAGCGTATGTTTCATCGTCCACCAATGATCGACAACGCAAAAGTGATTCGGATCGTTCTAGCAAAGGGATTCTTCACAGTGTCATGGAGATACCGAGATGATGGGTTACGGAGCCGCTGCAATTCTCTCGCTAAACGTAAGATTCTTAAAAAGGTATACGGATCAAAAGGCTTTGATAACTTCGTCATAGGAAACAAGGCTCTTGCGGATGAATACTTACTCTCTAAGGGAAAATCATTATGAATCCCATGCTTCGTTCGCTCACGTATGAGCAGCTTCTGACTTACTACAACAACATGGTTTCTCCCAAAAAAGGCACGAAGCGCTTTAGCGGGAGTAAGAGAGCAGGTATGAGCGCTATTCAAGATGCCCATATGGAGATCGTGGCACGCGTCCAAAAGGCTCAGGCAGACCAAGAGTATATCGAGGTGGGTATGAGGGTCATGGTAACGCCAGCGTCTCTTACACTCGATTTCAGAGTGCCTATGGAGGCAATTGTTCTCAAAATTGATAAGTACCCAACGATTAAAACTCAAGCGATAATTCGCTTCTTGGATGGCACAACAATTTGTCTGTGCATCGATAGATGTCGTGCTGTTCTTCCGGAAGGCGTCACTGCTCTTGGACGGCGTTGAGCCTCCAAGCTCGAACGTCGGAGTAACCATTTGGCTTTGGGGGCTCTCGCGTTCGGGCTTGGGGAATTAACCCCATTAAGAATTTCCTATGCAGAAAAAGAAGTCGGTGAATCCGAAGAAGGAAAAAAGAATACAAGAGGGCGCGTTCTGGGTATACCTCTTTGTCTTTTTCAAAAATAAGGCGGATCATAAAACAAAGAAATTTAAGTTTAGAGTGAATAACGACGACGAAATGCGCGAGCTCGTCGATCACCAGGTGGATGTGTTGAAAAAGACTTACCTTTGGCATCAATATGAGAAGATCGGGGTATTGAAAGAGACGAGCGTGCGCGATCTTAAACCAACTTACGACTATGTTGTATGGAACCAGGATCAGCCCGAATAGCGGTTCCCTTTGATGAGAAAGAACTGCGTGCTCTGTCGGCTGCGCTCTCGGACGTGATTAGAATGTTGGAAGTTGAATTTGGGGTAACGCAGGATGATGTTCAATACGTGATGTCTCTTCTCGAAAAAGTGAATCTTAGTTTACTTGAAGTCAGAAAGATTAATCAACGCTCAATCCCTCGGTATGGGTAAACAACCGCACACGGCCTGCTACAGAGGCAAGCGTGTGCGCGTGAAGCTCAAGTCTGGCGAAGTATTTATGGATCGGTTTCACGATCGTACGAAGTCCGTCGTCTTCTTTCAGTCAGGCCGGAAAGTTCTGAAAGGCGACATCGTTTCATTCTCATTTTATAAAGCAAACTTACCTATCTCTTAATATGGCATCACCAAACACACTACGAAGACGCGAAGAAGCGGAACACCTACGTTCTTTTGCGATGAACGTCGTTCACGTGAACCAGGGTGTTAATCGCGCCGAGAAACGCCGCACAGCAAAGAACTTTGCGAAGATGATGAAGTGCGGATTCCGGGAAGCGATGGCAGCAATGGGACGCTACGAGCTCCAACAGAAGATCGACCGTTACAAGGCGCTCAAGGCCAAGATGGAAGAAGGTGGTCTCATGCAGGGCGGCGAAGAAGTAGCAGAAGCATCACCCTCTGGCGTTGGCTTCAAGATGGGTCCGGTTGAAATGCCAGAAGAAGAACCTACCGCAGCACCCGTCAATGAGAACGTATGAAGATTGATTCAGTCGTCACCTTCGAAACAGCGGGCAAAGATCCCGCCAAGGTGAAGGCGTTATTGAAGGAATGCACCTATGCCAATCCTGCATGGTCTATTGCAAGAAATCTCGGATTTTCCGTCTGGTCTATCCCTCGAACGATCAATACCTATGAGCGCAAAGGAACTGTTATTCGTTTCTCTCGTGGAGAAATCTCTAAGGTTAGAGGATACTTCCCCGAAGAGCCGTTGGATGAAGTGGATAATGCTCCTCGCGCCGCGTTCACGTATACGAACAAAGTTTTTGATCTCGACAGCCATCAAAAAGAAGCCATACGAGCGATTACTCGGAAGAAGCAAGGAATTATATTTGCGACAACATCTGCTGGCAAAACACATATCGTTATTGCATCAGCAGCAGCGCTTGGCTATTCAACCCTTATTCTCGTCCATCGGAAGATCCTCCTCAAACAATTCTCAGATGACATTAAAAAGTTCGTACGCACTGCCGAAGGACGCGAACCAGATATTGGGATCATCGGTAACGGATCACTCACCGTCGGAAAAGAAATAACGATCGCGATGGAGAAGACGCTCTCGAAGCACCCGGAATTGTTTGATCGCTTTGGGGTCGTATTCATGGATGAGTGCCACCTAGCACCAGCCAACACGTTCCAACTTATTATGAATAAGATCCCCGCTGCACGACGGTATGGCTTGTCTGGAACACTAGTGCGAAAGGATCAAAAGCAATTCCTTATCTATGCCACGTTCGGAAAAATCATCGCCCAGATCAACAAAGAAGATCTCTTGGATCTTAACCGAATATCACCCGTCCGACTCGAAATACACGAAAGTGACGTCGTTGCCCGGCTTGAAGATCTTGTTGAATCAACACAGTCAACAACTAAAGCTTGGGCAGCGGCTCGAAAAATACTTCACGAGTCTGACGAGAGACTGGAACAAATTGTGCGAATTAGACAAGGACTCGGAGGCAAGGCGCTCATTCTTTCTGGATTAGTCGATCCTTGTCGCGTCCTTGCGAGCAAATTTGAAGCAGCACGACAGACTGTTGGAGTTATTACTGGAAGGGACTCCAAAGAGGCACAAAAGTCCTTTGAAGATATCAAAGCGGGAACAATTGACACTGTTGTAGCGACTGTCGGTTGCGTCTCAACGGGCGTTGATATCCCCGATCTCGATCACATCATTCTCATGGACCCGATCTTCTCGAATGAAGTCCTCCTGGGGCAGATCATTGGGCGCGTGCGACGTAAAGCGGCTGGAAAGATTGAAGGCGTATTTCATTTCATTTGGGACCCGGGTGTATTTTCAAAGAAACGTCTAAATCAATTTTATCGGACGGTATCTAAATTCATATGATGATGACGAGTTATGCTGGTGGAACAGATTGCGCCGTTCATTATGGATTCACGACAACGTACATCGATCCAAAAGCGCAACCTTTAAAAATCCAAAAAGAACGCGTGCGTAAAGGAGATCGCAAAGCTTATGAATCAATCTGGCCTTGGCAATTCAATAGATTCAATCGTAAGAAATGGTAATCTTATCCACAGAGGAGAGTTGATGAACTTCATCAACTATGCTACAGTCCTCTCGTTGGTATGAAAGTCTCATCACTCATCTGCGGCGCACTTATTCTTTCAAGCCTCGTGCTTGGAACAGAGGTCCATGCTGCTACTCTCCTCCGTGGTCAAAACGTCTTCGCGGCGTCCAACACGATCAGGGTGGCACGCAAACTTAAACCTCTGGCTCCTAATGGAGCACTTGTACGTGCCGCACAGATGAAAGCGGATGACATGGAGCGTCGTGACTACTTCGCTCATGCGTCACCCGAAGGATGGAGAGCCTACCACTGGGTAAATATTGCAAAAGGGAATCAGGTCGTCGTTGGAGAAAACCTCGCTAAGGGATTTTCTTCTGTAGAGACACTTGAGAACGGCTGGATGAATAGTCCGACCCATCGAGCGATTCTCCTTGATCCTGATTGGACTCAGACAGGGGTAGGGATCTCGAAAGATGGAAAATACGTGGTACAATATTTCGGTCGGTAATATAATTATCTTGTTTCTATAACGAATACTCCTATGGGTAACGCAGTCCAAGGTGGCATCGCTGCTGACGAATCTAAGGTTCCTACGCCTCCCGCCGAAGAACCACAGCTCGAAGAAGCAACCGAAGAACAGATGGTAGAAGGGGCTATGAAAATCGTGGATGTCGTCATCGACGAACTCTCCCTGCGCGGTCTTATCGATGTAAGTAAGGTTCAGTACGACCTATTGCAAACGTACAAAACGAAGGCAGCACAGCGAGTAGTAGCGTTAATGAAAGAATAAGAAGGCTCTTTAGCCTTCGATGGGGAGAGCAACGGTGAGTTCTGCTTGGCAAGGTAGTTGCGCGGCTCACTCTCGCAATGTACGGCCTAACACAATTCACCTCTCTCCATCGAGGGCTAAAAACCTTCGACGACTAATGGGCGGCGAAAGCTTCCATTTACGGTATGAGCTCCATGTCACGTAAAGCATGGCTTGGAGCCTCGCCGTGTGGTGATGAAGAACGAGCGTACAGCATCCATAAGCGTTTCTGTACGAAACGTGATGCAATGGACTTCATCATCACAACACGGCGGGTATAGCTCAGTTGGCAGAGCACGCCTGATCCTCGCATCAGGTAAGAGGTCCCACGTTCGATTCGTGGTATCCGCGCCAAGCCTCAGAGGAGGGGCTTTGTATGAAGAAGAAGTTCCATGTTCGCATTCGCATCGTGAAGATCGGTCGTCGTCGTGTTTTCATCGGAAAGGTGGTACGTCCATGCGTGACGCTCTCGTCTCGGTAGGGATGTGCTGCCTCCTACTGGCACGTCTCGCGTCTGTCTTCTACCACCGCAAGCGGAGGCGCTCATGTTGAGCTTCAAAGTGAAGGGCCTGACTGAGATGGTCGAGATCGAGGGTCTCACTCCCGCAGGACTCCCGTCCCTCAGGCTTCTTCAATACCACTCGCCGCAGATCATCCTGACCTGCAAGCGAGGGAGCGACTTCCTCAAGATCTGCCTTGCAGACATCGACCTCGCTCCGTCCTTCTCGCCGCGCGACGCCCTCAACGTGGACCGCGCACAGCTCGCCAAACTCGGCGGCTGAAACTTCAACCACCGGCTACGCCAAGTGCGGCCGCGCCAAAAGGCGACGAAAGGAACAGGTGCTAAGCATCTCCCATGTCTCACGGGTTTGGTGTTTCCCCGTAAAACACCACCGTCTTTTTGTTCGTCGCCCTATACGCCTATCTTTGTTCTAAGCCTGGATTCTTCCGTACGAAGATGAGAGGAGCCGGAACTTAGTTCTTGGGCCTTCACAGCTCAAGAAGCTCACCAACCCACGTATAAGTGTTGGGAGAGGGCGTAGAGGGCGGAGAACAACAGCAGACCAGGCAAAGGGTATGGGCTACTACGGGGAGGAACTGCTCCGTTCATCGCCTTACCACCGCGACTATTCCTATTCGCAAGCCGTGCTGCTCCGCCACGAAATATCTAACTCATTTAAATGCAATTCCTATGGCAAAAATGCCTGCAAAGAAAGTGGCTGCAAAAAAGCCCGCTGCAAAGAAGATGGCCTCTAAAAAGGCTTCTTCTAAAAAGTCCTAACAAAAAGCGAGAATAGAGAACGAGCCGCGTATCAGATCAGAACCAGCTCGTTTTTGTTTGTCCACACTATAGACTTGACATAAAATCTCTACGTATGCTACATTAAACATGCAAGAAAGCATTGCTTCTTCACTCTTTTTTACACACATCTATGTGACCTTATGATTCTTAAACCCGTTCACAAGAAAGTCTTTGATGCCATCGCAAAATTCACCACGAAGAATGTTTACGCGCCTACCATCACGGAAGTAACAGAACTCTCCGGATGCGGGGCTTCCACGGTAGCGAAGGCGATAAGTGAACTCATTGCGGCGGGATATCTTACGAAAACAAAGGAACAACGGTCACTCAAGATCGTGAAGTCCATTTATCCCGACGAATCCTTAACAGACGTATAATTTTTTCCACTTTATGCCAGAACAGAACAATGGTTGGGTTGATTCCAGCCAGCAATACAAGTCCGTTTGTTTCACCCAAGAAGATCTCAACCGCGCTCGCGCGAACGCAACGGCGAAAAACAAAGATCCAGAAAAGTTTGTCTTGATGCCAGAAGTCATCGGTATCTTCCGTGGCACGTCTGAAATCCCAACTCCAAAGGGTCCAATGACGGTCTACAACCTCGAACAGGAGAATGGCGAACTTCTCTCCGTCCCTCGTTCGACGGTGCTCAACACAAAGTTCGCGAAGGGTTACAAGGGCGGTCCAATCCCAGTTGGTATCTTGGTCAAGATCCGCTATTTGGGCGAACAGGCTTCGAAGGGTGTCGGCGGCAACACCTACAAAAACTTCTCCGTGATGACCAAGGAGGCTCAGTTCACAGAAGTGGCTCCAACCGAAGAGACTGGCTCTGATTCAGCAGAAGATGGCGATGCCTACTAATATGGGTATCAAAGATCTCGTCTGCGTGAACGTATTCGTTGATGGGAATTATCAGTATCAAGAGCCTGGAATGATTGTTTCAAAGACAGGTGACGATACGTTTGACGTGATGGTCTTCGGTCGTAATGGTCAGACTCGCTTCATACAAAACATGAAAGCTGGCAATAACGACGGAGAATTCACCACTGATCCCCGCTAAAGAAAATAAACCCCCGTACAGGCACATGTTTGTGCGGGGGTTTTCTTATACCCAATATCTATGGTGATAAAAACAATCACACGCTCCTACTCAAAGAGCATCAACACCAAAGACTATGGTCTGACGGACTCATGGCTCAAAATCGAATCGACGATGAGCGCTGAGATCACAGACGAGGATCAAGACCATATCAAAGAATGTTCAAACGATCTCCACGCAATGGTTAAAGCAGACGTCACTTCTTCCGTGAAAGAAATTACTGCTCGGATGAAGGAAGATGCGGCAAAGCGCTCAAATCCAACGGTAGCAGTGGATAATACCGGAAAGGTTGAATCCGTTACGGTGACAACGGCGGCACCTCTTACCCGCCCAATGAAACGCCTATGATTATTTTGTCGTTAATCGTCCAAATTATTCTTATCTGCTTATTCGTCCTCTGGCTGGCGATGGTGCTTGAGGAAAGCAGGCTGAAAGATCTTCATATCGATAATCTCATGTCTGAGTTACATGCTCAGAAATATCGAACAGAAAAGTTGGTAGAAGCATATAAAAGCGCAATGGATCAAACTGTAGATCTCGTAGGCGAAGTTTTAAAAGCAAAGACAGAACCACACTATGAACCAACCAACGAATAACATCGTCGTAACTCCTGAGAACTACTATGATGTTACTGCTTATGATAGCTTCTCTGGCCTTAAAACCTTTTCCAAGTGCCCCAATCTTTTCCGTGAACAATACTTGGAAAAGACATATGTTGAGCCAGAGCAAGACCATTTTATCTACGGACAGATCGTCGATATCTTTCTCACAGAAGGAGGGCGCGATGGTCTTGCGAAGAAATTCCTTCGCGTTACCCGTCGCGTGTCTCCCGAAGACATTACAGACTTGCGAGCTAAGATCGCGAAAGCGCGGGAAGAAATTGAAAGCATGGGGCTCGAAGAAAAAGTTGCGAAGGGGAACAAAACGGCGATAAAAGGCTTAGAATCTCGCAACGCGATCATTCTAAAGTGCGAAGAAGAAATCAACATCGCGTCAGGTGCGCTCAATCCAAACATCAAACAGGTGGTCGCATCTCTTTATGATGACGCGCTTATCTGTGCCGCTGCGATTTCGACCAATCCTACCTTCAAAACCCTTGAATTCACGCAGTTCACAGCGCAGCAAGTCTTTGTGAATGAACAGAGGGGCATCAAAGGCAAGCTCGACTATGTGCGCTTTCACCCCGTCGCCCAGCGTGTCTACGAGCTCTGGAAGACTGGTATCATTAAGACGCAGGAAGAATTCCGCACGCAGATGGATGCATTGCCACTTGAATGTCGTCGAGGCGTCATCGTCGATATCAAGACCACGGCGCGTTTGCGTGAAGTCGATCCAGACATCTGGTCGGGTCAGCTCGCTTCCTACCAAGATCTCGTCGAACATGTGACGGGCATCAAATGTGAATGCTACATCGTTGTAGGAGACAAAACCGATCAGCATCACACCCAGGATTTCATCTTCTCTCAAGAGCGTTTGGACTTCTGGAAGCCAACGATCTATCAATACCTTGCGCTCATCAAACAAGCCCGTGCAACGAATGTTTGGGAGTCAGCAAAGGAATTGGAGGGAATCAACCAAGCGTGTTGGAAGTGCTCAGCCTGTGCTCAGCGCCCATTCTCAACCAATCAACCATTCCTTGTGACAGGTTCACTCAAGGATATGAAGACCTCTCAAACAGGGTATGGGTTCGGAACAGCTTCCGAGGACTGAGATAGGATGCGTTCTTTTCCCACCAAACGTCCCTGAAAGTCAGGTGCTCGCCGTGGCTACAGCCAGAATGAAGAACATTCATCTTGGCTGTAGCCACGACACCTTTGTAGACATTAAACCAATCACAGCCGAGGAGTTTTGTGCAGAAATGAACCAGCCGCACCTCCTCGAATCAGTGAAAAGAGACGCTAAAGCTTATCTCGTTATTACCATCGCCATATGAACTACATCGGAATCGATCCTGGCCTCAAAGGAGGCCTAGCAGCGATTATGGCCGGAGAATTGACCCTCTGGCCCATGCCAACCATCGGAGACAGCGAGTACGACATCTGGGAGCTCAAGAAGATCCTAGAACCATTTAAAGGGAGAAGCGATGTCATGGTGACATTCGAGCGCCAGCACGCTATGCCAGGCCAGGGACTCACGTCTGCCGTGAAGACGGGGACAGGCTACGGAATCTTGATGGGGTTGATCGCGGGGATGGATATTCAACATAACATCATCCCAGCAGCTCACTGGCAGAAGCGTTTGTTTGTTGGCCTCTCTGCCAATCTCGATACAAAAGAAAAGTCTGAGATCGTCGCTAAACGTCTGTATCCAATGGCCGACTTCCGACGTACTTCGCGCTCGAAAAAGGGCCACGACGGTCTATACGATGCAACGTGTTTAGCTCACTTTGGAAAAATAACTGCCGTTTATGCCAACCAAGACCAAGACAGGTTACTGTAGTATTTGTCAGAAAGATGACGTTGAGCTGGTGGTGTATGGGGAAACCACACTCCATTGTAAGTGGTGCTGTGAGATAGGTACATGGGAACCAACGTCTGTCGATAACATAAAGAAGAATAACGAAACGGGTCGTTTGTCTAGAGGGTTTCAACTTTTGTATTCATTGCTATGCAAATCCTAACCAAGATTAAAGAATGGTTGTTTGGAAAGAAAAGTGAAAGATGTTCTCAATGTGATAATGCTTCAACTGATGCATGTCATGCTCACTATGCTCAGTTAGAGATCGACGAAGGATCAGCGTTTGTTGGCGTAGATCAGGGTGATGGAGAGGACGAAACCGTTCTCGTGTACGGGCGAAGACTCAAAAACGGTAGAGCTATTATCGATGAGAGAGTTAACTCTCAAGAAAATTTCTATCTTGATCTAATGAATCGTCTTAGGAGGCTTGGGTATGAGGTTCATCAGTTCACCCCATACCAGTTTCGTATCGAAGGTAGACTCGATGTTTATCCAGTGAACCGAAAATGGCATGACATTAAATCAAATAAACGCGGATCGTACGGAGACGTCATCGAATTCGTTCGAACTTTTTTCAATGATACAAATGTATGACCCATCAAGAAAAACTCGCCTTCATTCGGGGGAAGTGTGTCGAAGTGAATCCAGGTGTAGTGAACGGAAGCATAGGGGTATGTTTAAACGGGACGTACGTCGAGAAGCGAAAGACTACTAGAACCATTCGTCTCGCTGATATCATCCTTCTTCTGTGCAATGGTAAGCAAGAGGAAATAGAGTTCATTGAAGACTATCATCTCACAGAATTGTTACAACGTTGGAACCTCCGCAAAGACGATCTGAACGAGCAGGACGAAGCGACAATCTCATTCATCTATGACGTGTTGCGTTGAGTCGTTCCTCCACCTCCGCAAAGCCTCACTTATTTAACCTTGAGAATATATGCAAAGAGAAATTAAGTTCAGAGCTTGGGATAAAAGCAAAAAAGAGATGATTTACTATCCACTATGGTCTACTCTCCATGATAGACACGTACTCTATTTCTCTAAAATAAATGATAGTTACGTTGACGAGATGGACAACAATACTAGTTTGCAATTGATGGAATTCACCGGCCTCAAAGACAAGAACGGGAAAGAGATTTATGAGGGGGATGTTGTCAAAATCCTCTACACAAATTGGCCTAGTTGCCATGGATGCCACAACGATCACATAGAGCATATGGAAGCGATTGCTCAAACGAAAGTTGTTATTTGGTCAGTTCAAGGCTTCTATGTTTCTCATAAAGTAGATGGATATGCCGAGAGCATAGAACCTGGAAAACATGGCTTTATCCGAGTCATCGGCAACATCTACGAAAACCCCGCCCTCTTATCTAATTCCCAATAACGCATTTTGAAGAATGTATGCCATTTACTAAACATAAGCCATTGGAAAGCGATAAATTCATCTTCCCGAAACAATTCCGAGATTTGGTTCACGCCGCGCTCAAAAACTATTCTTCTGTACTAGGCTTGAATCAATGGGAGGGAACGGTCATCTTCATGTTTAAAGACGCGGTGGATGAGCCTGCGACACGTGCCGATATGGAAGTGGATATCCGCTATCGACGGGCAACGATGCGGGTCTACCCAAAACTCTACCGTGATTGGAAGTTGAATGGGGACAACGAGATTGCAGATGTTGTTGCACATGAGGTCTGCCACATCTTAACGCAACCGCTCGCCAACCTTGTGAGCAATGCATGGAAAACAAAGCAAGAGTTTCACGATGAATGGGAAGCGCTTACAGAGCTTATAAGTCGTCTCGCGCTACGCTTATACAAATACGAAAAATAAACCACAAACCCCTATCGCTTGATAGGGGTTTTCGTTTTCTTGGTAGGAGCGGCTGGTGCGGGAGAAGAAGCGTACGCTTTCTTGCTGATGATCGTGAGCGCCTTGCTTCGTTCATTGTCCACGATACCTGACACGTATTTCTTCAATGCCTCCTGATCCTTGATGCCGAAGATGTACTTGGAGTTCTTATCGAGTGCGTCGCTGATTGCCTTACCGCTGATCTCGACGTAGGAACGGTACTCATCCGGCGTCATCTCGCGCTTACCAGACTTCGTTGCAATCTTCGTCGCCTTTGAAGGGACCGTGATATGCACATCGTTCTGGGACAAGTGGCGACGAACAGGATTCGGATCTTCCAAGTTAGGAAATGAGTTTGTGAGCAACTGCTGCATGTTAGTGTTGTTCTGTACGGGCTCACCGTAGACGTTCAAGGATGGTTTCAAGCCTCCCGTGATACCCAAGTTGTTTTTGATCGCATCCCAGATCGTTGGCGTATCATATTGGGTTGGATCAAACACCTTGGCGATCTGACGGAAGATGTTTGGAGCGATAAGCGAAGAGACGTTGTTTGCGACCAAGCTCTTGAAGACGTTCGCACCTCCCTTGTCCCAGTTTTGAATCGAATCGATTGTATCTCCGACGTTCTTCAAGAAGGATTGAGAGACGACCGCCTTGCCAAAAGCTGAGACGAAGGCACCCATGCGTTGTGCAGCATCCTCTGGATCAGTTCCGTTGTATCGAATTGAGTCCGCGTAGTTCCCGATTGCTGACATCACGAGACCCATCGCACCCCAGTTCGCGATGCTGAGCTTGGTCTTCCCATCGCCCAGGATAATCGAGTTTGGCTGCCATCCACCCGTCGCTTTGAGTTCCTTACGCTTGTTCAAATCTGATGGACCGGAACCTGTAATCTGGATTGCCCCGCTCTGATCGAGGTAAAGAAGCGTCACCATGGCGGCAGTCCCGAGCGCTGCGCGTCGCACCTCAGCTGAACGACCCTCGGCTGTCATCTCACCACGGAGCGGGTTGATCGTTGGATTCTTCCCGATGAACTTCGAGGCGGCTGAGCCCTCTGACTGGTTCAAGAAGGCGCGTACAAAGCCCCAAGGCGTGTAGTCGATCGCTCCGTTCAAGCGATTTCCGACGATGCGGGCGAACGGCGTCACCGCTTTGAGGATAGCGGCATCATTTGTTGCGGCCAAAAGACCCTTTGTAATCGCCCCAGGGAGGCCGGCGGGCTCTGTTTGAGCAAAGACGCCTCTCGCTCCAAAGAAGTCGATGTCAGAGGCGCGTAGGGCCACAGACAGGTTGACTTGAGCGTCGGTAAGCTTCGCTTCGAGGCTTGGAAGGATCGCTTGAGCTGCGGCATCTCCCTCTGCGGCGAGCGCACGGGTAGATTCGTACCGAGTCTCAAGGAGACGAACGTCTGCCTTTGCTTTAGCAACTTCGGCATTTGGGATCGTACTCTCACGACCAAGATCTCCCTCCTGATAGAGCTTGTCTGCGAATTCAGTCATCTCTGCCGAGCTCTGCTCTGGACGCGAGATAGCCCCAGCGTCTTCCAACTCCTTCAACGTCGCTTCTACCTGACGCTCTGCTTTCACTCCGCCTTGGAGATCGAGGGCGTCCTTGATTTCAGCAGGAGTCAACGTATACCCCGTCTTTTCATAGCCTTTCTCCATGACACGGTAGACGTCCTGCATCTCAAGCGACGCGTCTTTGCCAAGCCCGTGGAGTTTGTACTGATTCTTTGCGATCTCAACAGCCTTTGAGTATTGGAGAATGCGACGAGCTGGCTCGCGTGTAATGGCGTCAGCTGCCATAAGCGCACGAGAGAACTTGCTCGCAACCCTCCAAGAAAGACCGATGGTGTTGTTTAAGACAGGGTTTTCAAACTTACGCTCAATCGGCAACTTACCCGCTTCAAGGGAGCGAATTACGTCGCCAAATTTATATTCGAGCTTCGCTTTATCCCAACCATCGCCAAATCCTTCGACTACAGAACGGAGATATTTCCCCATGTTCTTTGGATCTTGGGTGAGTTTCACGCCAAGCTCCGTCGCAAGGTTCATCACGTTATCGACAAAGTTATTTCCAGCGGTCTTATACCCAGACAAAATGTTTGAGTAGAAGTAGTCGAAGAAGCCATCCACCTTCGTCGAAGCAGTTACTTCGCCGATCATCTTACTGACCTTCTCTGGTGTTGGATCTTTGCCAAGAGCTTCGTAGCCACGCGTAATGCGAGTGTGGAGCTCTGTCGCTGCGGCTTCGGACATGTTCGCCTCCTTCATTATTTGCTCGATCACGGCGACATCGTTTAACCCTGCGCCACTCTTCACTTGGAACGAACGCAGAAGATTCGAACCCTCTGTCCCAAATCCAGCAACAACCTGTGAGATCGCTTGCTGACGCATGGTCTTCACTGCCAATTCTTTGATAAGTGTCTTATCATTTGGGCTTTCTTTAACCTTCTTCGTGAGGTCCAAGATTTCTTGTGCTCCTTGGTTCACGATTTCACGTGCGCGAAGAGCTGTTTCTGCATTCACAATCGAACCAGGCTCCATACGAACGAGATCATCCGC
>ERZ724522.253-NODE-253-length-37086-cov-6.800302_pt1 | contig 37086 bp, 56 predicted proteins | sample MGYA00376055_ERZ724522 | MGnify/ENA primary metagenome ERZ724522 (study PRJEB28724, sample SAMN07190884) | wastewater metagenome | isolation source: effluent of sewage treatment plant in Hong Hong | place: Hong Kong | collected 2016-03-17 ...
GAATCTACTGACAAGGCAACTTACCTTTACGCAATGCCAAACGGAACAGGTGTATTCAGTGGACTAAACTCAACATTCTCCCTATTCACTACCGACTTCGTTGCGGACTCTACGAACATATCATTTATGCAAATGCAGGCAGGTGTTGGACTTATGGGGATTAACATGCGTAATGGTGGAACTGGAACACTCGAGAACTTTAATTTCCTATTCAACTCTACTGTCACAGCTACGCTCACTACAGCAGGACTTTTGGGAGTTGGTACAAGTACTGGAACAGCCGCCCCTGATTATCGTCTTACACTCGTAGGAACTAACGCAACTACTCCGCAGATTAACCTCCGCTCGTCTCGTTCTGCAATTGTCGCAACCAACGTGATTGGTGGTGTTATCTTCACGTCAAACGACACAAACCTCACAGCTCCTGGAACTGAAGTTGCTTCATTCCAAGCTCTTGCGACCGCTACACACTCAGCGTCGGTATTAACTACTGATTTTGTATGGAAAGGTACAAACACTCTTGCATATGCAGAAACAATGCGATTGACTGGTGAAGGGTTACTCGGTATTGGTGTCACACCAACAAAGGGTTGGCTTGAGATTAAGGCAGGTACGACAACACGTTCAGCAATTACTCTTACAGCAGGTACTAACAAGACATCATCAGTTGCAGGTGATTTAGAGTATGACGGAACACAAATTTATTTCACAAACGGTGGAGCCGTTAGACAAACAATTCAACAAGTACAAAGGGCAAGAGTAGCCTCTGCTTTCGCAAGAACATCGTCAACAACATTGACTAACATCACTGGTTTATCAGTAACGGTAGCGGCAGGGAAGACATACGAAATATACGCAGTAATACCGACAACATCGGCACTCTCGGGAGGTGTGAAATTTGCTATTGGTGGAACCTGTACAGCAACAACTATAAATTATACAGGTACTACCCAAGATGCTGCAGGAGGGGCAACATACATGTCAAAAAGTGCGGCTCTTGGTGGTACTGTTGGAGAACAATCGAACGTAACAAACGCAGAAACAGTAATAAGAGGAGAAATAATAGTGAACGCAGGGGGAACTTTAACAGTACAATTTGGTCAGAATACCTCTAACGCTTCAGCTAGTACCTGTACCGTTGGAGGACAATTTGTTGTCACACAAATTGCTTAATAATTAAAACAATATGATTAATTTTGAATTTAGAGGGTATCGTGTAATAAGTGAGGTGGATTTTGAAGAAGATAACAATGAGAAAATTGAGTGTACTCTTGAGGTTTCTATCGGTGTAGTCGGTGACATTGATAATCTAATACCAACGATTAAAAGAGAGATTGTTGTTATCAACCAGAATACTCAAACAGGGGTAGAAATGGACGAGCAAAGAGAGGCGGAATGTATCGCTTTTGTTAGCAATAACTACAAGGTGTGTTATAATATAACAATATAATTTATGGCTCCAAAAGACACAAATTCTTTCATAATAAATGCTTTGTCTAATATCCAAGAAGCTTTGACAGTTCATGGCGGAGTATTAAGAGATACAAACGATAAGTTAAGCGGATTAGACAAAAGGATTGATGTGTTAGGGGAAAAAATAATTTCTTATGACTCGAAACACGAAATGTACCACAAAGAAATACAAGAAAAAGTGAAAAATCTAGAGGAAACCCAAAAGGAAGTAAGAAAGGATTTAGACGGAGTTTTGGGATGGAAGGGAAAAGTGGTTTTTCTTATGGCTTCATTAACATTTCTCGCTTCAATTCTAGGCATAAATGGTGTCGATTTATTAGAAAGTATATTGAAAAAGAAGAATATTGACATACCATATGTTGTGGGTGTACAATCATATCCTAATTATGGACAAACTAATTAAATTTAATATTAAAGAAATTATAATATTTACTTTTTTGCAGGTTATTTTGATAAGATTTGTTGCAGTACCTATTGTAAAAACAGCAATCATTGATACTTTCAACGAGAATGGTATAATGTGTGGGTATGAAAGCGACGATAGTACCGAAAAATAAACTTCCTGAAAAGAAAGGAAGGGCTACCATTGTTAAAAAAGAACTTAAAGACAACCCTCGTAAAAAGAAGGGGAGTAAATACGCATAATATGAAAACATCAAAAACAGGTGTACAAATGATAAAAGCCTTTGAAGGGTTAGGTGATGGGAACAAAGTAACTAAAGGCATTTACGAACCTTACAAGGACTGTGTAGGTGTATGGACTATTGGATATGGCTCTACATATTTACTAGATGGTTCAAAAGTATCGGCTACCACTAAACCACTTACCGAACCTGAGTGTGAAGCTTTACTTATGAAAACACTTGGAACATATGAAGCTCCGGTAAACGAATTGAAACTTACACAAAACCAATATGATGCTTGTGTATCGCTTTGTTATAATATCGGTACTGGTAATTTTAAAAGTTCTACAGTATACAAGAAGCTATTAAAAGGAGAAAAACCTACAATGGAAAATTGGCTCGCATGGAATAAAGCTAAAGGAAAAGTTCTACCAGGTTTAACAAAACGTCGTACGGTAGAATGGTCTTATTTTAATAAATAATATATGAACATCCAATCAAAACCAGAGAAAAGTGTACTTAAGTCAAAAAGATTTTGGCTTTCAAATTTATCAATTTTATTATCATTAGTAATCGCAGGGGCTACTGCTCTACAACAAGGTCTGACAGAGGGGTGGACTGCAACACTTATGGTGTTATCTGTAGCAACAGCAATTTTGGTTCAAGTAAACAACTTTATAAAGGACGAAAAAGAGGAAACAGTTGCAGAGGCAGAATAAGTGGTATAATAGTCTTGTTGTAGTCCTCACGCTAGAGTCTACCAACAAGGCGGAAAAAACACTTGTTATTTCAAACGTATTTTTTGTAATTAAAATTGACTAGTAAACAATAACTTATATTCTCTAGACTCTAGCGTAAGGATTATGAAACAAACCGATTACAATACTATCTTTGCAATTATAGCATTTATGATAATTGCTTTTTATTTGCTATGAGGAGTTATACTAATATAGCTATTTTAAAAAAATAAAAACCCGTTGCTCAACGCTTCGGGTTTTGTTTTACTTTTTCGTAACAGGATCTTTTTTTTTAGAAGGAAATTCTGTAAATGTAACCAAGCCACAAACGATACATACAAGTTTTAAACAAGTAGCTAAAAGGCTAGGTGTTTGTTCCGTTTCTTTTTTGCAAGTAATACAGTCTTTTACGAATGTTTTTGCCATTGTCTTTTAATTAATTGGATTTGATTGATTTTCTCACCATGTTTCATTTCATGTTTCCAACAGGAAAACGAAAGAAAAGTGAGGATGAATTGCCAAGCTATTATATAAACTTGCCAGTACATACCCAAAGATATGAACATACAAGCGGATATAAAATCTCTTGTCCACGCAACCGCAAACAGTTTTAAACTCTTTTGAGAGAGTGCCAACTGGATAAGGGTATTTGTCACAACGATAAACACTGTGAATAATAGCTCTAAACGTGTCATACCATGAAGTCCTCGTCTTTAAAGTTTTTCAATGCTTCGTAATCTGCGATTTTCATTTCAATTTCATTGACCTCGATAATATCAAGCTCAAATTCGTTGTCGTCCCAGTGTATATATACACCGCAACCATCGGCTCCACAGCAAATTCTCAATGTAACGTGCGTTGGAGTCCTATCAAGTACCTCAATAAGGTGTGGTGTAAAGCCATAATACTTCACGTCCTCCACCTTCTTTGCTTTTAATTGGCGATGTGTTCTCCCATAAAGGACAACTATGTCACCCGTTTTTGGTCGGTCGGCAGCGTCACAGTATTTGCAATACATAGGTCTGCACATTACCTCTTTTGTTTTACCTTTTTTCATTGTACAAAAAGATTAAATAGTCAAGAATTTTTAGAATTAGTTTCATAATTAGTAGCGCCTCCAGACGGCTTTAACCCCGCCCAGAGGACTTTTTTTCTACTTCTGTTGTCTTCGTATTTTGTCATGCAAAGTTTCGTTGTGAGGTACATTTCTGTCCTCATTGGAGCCGCACTCGTTACAGATGTACAAGCGTGTTTCCATTTCGTTGTTCACTTCTGAACACAATACTGTTTTCTTTGTCTGAGTTCCGCAGTGTTCGCAGTACTCAAAGACTTCTATTCTTTCTCCTTTTTGCATCTTGATAAAAAAATTTTAAAGTAAATGTTAAGGTAAAATTCAAACTTTTCTAAATCATTTAAAAACACAGCAGATAAAAATAAATCTCCTTTGTAATCAAACAATTCTTTTAGAACGATACATTGTCCTTGCAGTGACTCTGCATGTTGTTTATGAATATCATGCGAGAGTAATGGGAGCCTCCTAAAATACATTCGGATCATTACAAATAAATCTTCGTAATAAACTTTGTCTTTAGTTAGTTTCCATGCGTGCTTCTTTCTAAACGCTCTTATAAGCGAATAGTCGATGTCGAGAGTTCTGTGCAAGTGCTTATGACTACCTGAACTCATCGGAACAAGGTTTGCGGATAACACCTTACCATCTGGTAAAAAGTGTACACCATCAAATACAAGTGAAATTACATGATGCCACTCAATTTTCATTTTTAAAATGTATTAAGATATTAAAGAACAAACTACACACAAAATATGTGCAGTATAATTACTTAAATCTTATGCCACTGTTTCATAAATTTTGTTTGAGTAGTTACAGCTTTTTCAGGATTCCAACCGTATTTTGTTATTCTGGTAACAGCGGTATTTGGCTTTATGTTGTACTGGATACACCAATCATTCAATATCTTTGTAACGCCATCAATAGTTATCCTAACATTATTACTTTTATTTTTAGCTTGATCAGCAATAGTTATCCATTTACAGTTGTCTTTAGAGTATCCCCTTTTGTAGTCAATCCTCTCAAGAGTAAGATTATCCTTATATGTATCAAGCATATCGAAAATAAATACTTCAGGGTCGAGCCACCTGTCATCAACATAAATACCTTTTGCTCCGTAGAATTGATATGCAGTATCTGTCTCTGTATGACACCTTGAGACCATTCCTTGCCATATGCGATATATTCTACTATTTGAATACCCATGATGAACATCTTCAAAATTAGATATTTTCTTGTCATGGCTTGCCCACCTGTATATAACTCTACCTGTTATCTCATGTGTGTATTCTACAAAATTTCTAGTCCCTTTATTTTTTCCATTCTTATCATAATAAGTTTTCCCCTTTACACAAGGGTTGGTGACTTTGTAAAAATGTTTTATCATAGATGTAGTTCCTTGCGTGCCTTGTTTGTGAATCTGGACATTATTTTAATATTAAAGAAGTGAGTAGGAGACTGTAGCAAGGATTTGCACCTTGCATAAATATCTATCATACATCCGATATTCTCTTGGGGTGCAAAGCCTACATATAGCGTCTACCTATTCCGCCACACAATCCCCTACTCACCTCTCTAATATCTGATTATGTGCCAACCAGCGGAGCGAATCCTGCTATCACGGCAGCTCTTGCGAGGTGATACTTCGCCTCCAGTCTCGAATCGAACGAACTGAATACCCGCGCAGGATGACACACAATCATTTTATTTTGTTAAAGAACTGGGCTAAATCGCCCTTTGTACCATTCTCCTGACGTCGGGAAAATGGTATAAGGATTATTTAGACTTCTTCCCCGTGGTGAATTTTAATTACCTAACTTCTTATTATATCTAAACTTTTGATACCTCTTGCTTTTGTAATATCGTAATCCATTAAAACTTTTTCACATATCCAAAGTAAATCTTCATCTTCTGGAGAATTTCCTATTGGAAAGCTATACATAACTCCTAACTCATGAAGTACTTTTGCAAGTTCTTTTCTATTCTCCATATTATTCAATCTCAAAATAAATCTTATAATCTTCTGTGTGGTGTTCGAGCATGTACCTAGCAGTTGATTCACTACAGTGAAGGTGTTTTGGTGTGTAAACAAAACCAGATAGAGGAGCTATACATAGTTCGCCAGACTCAAAGTGGTATCCTACCTCGCATGTCTTTTTTTTACCAACGTCCATTTTTTCAATAGCTTTCTTGATTCGATATTCAGCAGCACGTCTAGCGTCACGTTTGTCGAAGTATTCTTTTTGTTGTTGTTCGGTGTAATCTTTACAAGGTAAACAGTTATCTTGTTCTTTTCTATAAGAGTCTAGAGCATCATTTTCATATTCGCATGCAATATCTCTAGTTGGTATTTCTCTATTTTTAATACCTAGAAATCCTTCTCTGTACCAGTAACAATCCCCTACCTGTATCTCCCCACTCTCCTCTAAAACCTTTCTAGCCATTTCTTGTGTGATTTCGATTTCAATCTTACCATCTATAATCTTTGCGTTGTTAATTGTTATTATTTGTTTCATAATTACTAAGGGTTAAAAGGCACTTTAAAATTTGTATTATTTGGGTCTTCATCTATCCACATTTCTGCAACACAACCAAATGTATCAAAGTTGTTTGCATCCTTTACCTCAAAATCATTGTTATATATAGGATTAAACCACTCTAATGGACTCTCCCTTTTAAAGCTTTTATTCCACCCGTGGACATTGCCAAAGTAATCTTCCGACTCTTCACTATCATAGTAAGTGGATACTTCAAGGTTGCTATTGTAATAGTTTTTTAATTTTTCTAACTCGTCAAATACAGCTACTGGGACACACTTGTCCACGTTACCACGCATATCGGATAAATATAGTACGTAAGTTTTATATTCTGTCTTATTTCTTGTTTCCATAATCTTAATAAATTTATCTCATGTATCCGCTCTCCTCAAGGCGAGGAAAGAGGGTAGATGAGCGCCTTGATAATAAAAAATAACCTTGCTTCGGTGAAGAGCGATTAACAAAGCAAGCTTTGCATCACACCCCTCCGAGGTAAGGTTACATTAGAGGGTATCACCGACTACCTAAGTAGTATCTACACTATATCATCACCATTTATTTTTGCAAGGATTTTGTGTTGTCAGGAATGACTGATAGTCTTTTTTTAATAATCTCAACATATTCTGGCTCTTTTTCAATTAGTATAAAATTTCTGTTTAAATTTTTACAAGCTACACCAGTAGTTCCACTACCAGCGAACGGGTCAAGGATGGTATCTTTTTCGTTGCTAAATTTACTAAGCAAATACTCGAATAAATCTACTGGTTTTTCTGTTGGATGGTATACGTTACCTGTCCTTGAGAATTTAAAAATGTTAGGGTCACGCTTCCCGTTTATGAGCCTTCTTCCTTTTTGCATAAAAATTATAAATTCAACTTTTGGTGCAAAGTCACCTCTCAGGTCTCCCATACTGGTGTTATTCTTTTCCCATACAAGTATGTTTTTTATAGTGAAATATTTCTGAAATGATTGTTTGAAAACGTCTATATTATGGAATGAGGAGAAAACGTAGTGTGCAGTGTTATCTCATGCAACTCGATGGCTTTCTTTTGCAAAGTCGTCAACCCACTCTATTGTGCTATCTCCAGTTATTTTACTGTATTTCTCTTTTCTATAATTTGATTGAAAACTCATACCATATGGAGGGTCTGTTATTATCATTCCAATGCTGTTATCTGGTATTTGTTTCATTACTTCAAGACAATCTCCTTGTAATATTTTATTTATCATAATTACTTTTGTTTTATAACTTCATCAAACTCACTAATAACTTCTCCCCACTCATCTAACCAATTACTTGTTTTAAAAAAACGTCTGTCTACTATTTCTAGTGACTCATAGAACTGATAAATATCAGGTTTCTTTTTCTTATTGAACAAGGTAATCATTCCAGTTAGTTTGTTGTTCCAACCTACCATTAAAGTATGAAGATGTTCCCCCTCTTTTTCTGATACATCATAATCAAGTGTTAGTTTCCCATTTGTGTGTATGTAGTTCATAGTTAGTCTTTTACGTTATTTAATATAGCCTTTCTCAAGTACCCCCTCTACCCACTTCAAAGCATCATCATTAGCACAATCATACTCTCCATATTTATTCCCTATCTTCTGCTCTCGTATTTTATCAAATACTTCGATAAGGGCGTTTTGTAGCTCTGTGTTCATATTACCACTCATTGATGAAGTCAATTTCCTCTAACCCAAAACTCTTGTTCTTAGCTAGAATACATGTTTTTTCTTCGGTACCTATGTAATACTCTCTCATTGTTGTTGGGCAGAAACAGTTATAATAACGTATCAATCCTGCATCTGGATGATTAAACTGTATTACTCTCATTTTAAATCCTTCATTATCTAATTGCTCATCAAGAACTTCAAAGTCTTTTAGTCCCTCGAGTTTCTTTTTGTCCATGTACTCCCAAGCAATACGTCTGTGCTCTAGATTATCAATAGCAAGGATTTCTTCTGGTGACATTTCATCATTTACAATTCTACTCCACCATTCTTTTTCAAAAGTAACTCCATGAAGTTTGTATATCTCTTGTCCGTCTGCAAATATAAGTGCTGCTTGTTTATCTGAGTGAAGTCGTTTTTGTTCGTCTTGCTCTATGTATTTTGGTCGTAGCATGACATAGCATACTTTCTCAAATAGAAATATATAGAAAATTCCTGAACGGAGAAATCCAGCATATTTATCTGCTTTTTCTTGTGCTTCTATGATTCCTATCTCTTGCCAGTATTCATACCATGCACCAAATTCTGCATCGCCAGAAAGGCAAGTCCAAGCTACACTATCCCATACACTATCCCATACACTATCCCTTACACTATCCCTTACACTAGCCCATACACTATCCCTTACACTAGCCCTTACACTAGCCCTTACACTAGCCCATACACTAGCCCATACACTATCCCTTACACTAGCCCTTACACTAGCCACTACACTATCCCCTACACTAGCCCCTACACTAGCCCTTACACTAGCCCCTACACTAGCCCCTACACTAGCCTTAAATTTTTTAGAGAAATCTTCAGGACTTTCAACAATTACTACTTTTGGTTCTTTTAAATTAGAAGCATAATATAGCCATTTTACAGATGATTCTATTTCTTCCTTATCATATTTCTGTTCGTGGAGTGCAATATCTATCCATTCATCACGTTTCTTAGCTTGTAGTTCTATCTGTTCTTTAGTGAGTTGTTCTATTTTCATATTAGTCAATTACAGGTTTCAAGCCCTCTGGTGTAAACTCTACCTGTATTATTATCTTATAAATTCCATCTTCGATTTTAGCATCACCAATATTAGGTGAATGCTCTGGATGAAGTAATGAAGTATTGCTAGCAACTAAGTAAAAGTTGATTTCATCTTTATAAAGCTCCCCATTATCAATCGAGTGATTGTTTCCGTGTGAACCAGTAGCGAAAATATTGGTGTTAATCTTCTCTGCGTTATCAGGAAGATTGTCTATTAATAATAGGAGATTTTCTCCGTGTCTATAGCATTTGTTCATAATTAAGGTGTAAATTTAGGTTCCATGTTTTCTAATGTTTCGACTACTTCTTTATAAATTTCTTGAGGTTCTGTAACTCGCAGGATAGGCAATGCTATTGATACAGCTTTTCTATGTGCCAGTATTTCCTCTTTAGAGAGTTGTATGTGATACGTTCCGTTTATAAGTCCTTGTTTCATTATTTCATTGCACAACTCCAAACAAAAGCTTCTAACCAAAGGAGACTTTTGCTCAGAGTTGTATAATTAAATTCTAATAAGTGGTTAGAATTGAACTCCTTTGGTAATCAAAGTATACCATAGAAAAAATAAACAGTGTGTGGAAAACTATTTACTGTTGTCAGCTTTGTCAACTGATATAATAAACTCATAATTATCAAAATGAGTTTTCAAGTAGCTATCAATATACTCTAAGTGGTTAGTATATTTTTTGGGTACGTTTACGCCAATAAACAATTCACCATTATCGGTTTTAGCTTTTACATTATATAAATCCATAATTATTTTTCTAGTCTATAGTTTAAATCTACCCCGTCAAATAAAAACTCGTTTTGTATTTCAAACAAATACTCAGCGTGTTCTTTATCTTTTATGGTCAATCCTTTTTCAAGTATAACTTTACATTCAGGGCAAGAACAACCGTCGTCATTTCTGTATACAGTTTTTCCTATTGCATTTATAAAGTCTTCTTTTTTCATATTATGAATATTCATAACCTAGTATCTCATTTAACATAAAATGTAGCATATACGCGGTGTTTTCTCTCTCGTCTTCAAATACCATGTTTCTTTCTCTGCAGATATTTTGTAAAACATGTGTGAGTTCGTGAACAATAGTCGGGACATAATAATTCTTTATCGGGTAAGTAATATAGATATCTGAAGTGTTTTTATCTACGTTTTCACAACATGCAACATAACCATTACTTAAAAAAGTCTTAATCCTTCCTTTTGCCTCTTTAACGTCTTTTACATTTACTGTATAAAAAATATGAGGAATAAAAATCTTTTTCTTCATATAGCTGGGGAGTGAATCGAACACTCCCGTTTCTGACTCGTCGACAGTTAGAAAACAACCTGTACAGCTACGCCTTTTTATAGACCCCCTCCGATGAACGGATTATCCTATTTTACCATATATCAACAAAACCCCAAACTGGGGCTTGTCTTGAGAGTAACCACCACTCACTAGGGTGAGAAATGAGTTACTCCGCCTATTGCACTGGTTACTATAATCAGGAATCTGGTATGAGTGATAAACATCCAACTTCACACGTCATAGAGAGAAATTTTTAACGTGTACCCTTTCCGAATCCGCTCTCTCGGTTTGTAACACACGATTTGTAGTGCATTTAAATTATAACCTAAAGAATAGTTTGTATCAATTATATCAATTAAAATACCCATACGCCACGAACGTACGAGTACCTTTGAATTCTAAATTTTTATAGTTTGTTTACGTTACTAGCAAACGCTTTACCTGCCGTAATTGCAGGGGTGTAATTTACATTACATATAAGTAGACGTATGTCAATAGATTAGATTTCAAGTTATGTTATAATTACAGTATGGAAAAAATGAAAAAGCGTGAGTTAATGCCGGCAAGAGTCAAGCGAGCAAAAAAGAAACTTGAAGAAATATCACACACGAAAATAAGACAACGCGATTCTATAAACGATTACGAAATTAGAGGGTATTGCTTTGACTGCGGGAAGCTAGCCGAAGGGTCTCAGTTTCAAGCAGGTCACTGGCAACCTAGTGGCTCGTGTGGTGCTTGGTTGCGATACCACCCACACAACATGCACGGGCAAGCAGGAGGATGCAACTGTGGCTATCAACAAGAAAAAGTAAAAATTGATTATACACTTGCAATGATAAACAAGTACGGGCAAAGTTATGTAGAATTCTTAAGAAGAGGGAGGAATAAAACTATCAAAGCAGATATTATTTTTTATGAAACAATGATTGAAATGTACGAACATGAAGACTGGGAGCAAGCTGTTGTCACATATCTCAACACGTTATAGTTATACACACATTGAATAAACAATTTTATAAAAGTATAATGTTACTCGATGACATTACAAGAAGTAAACGACAAGATTGAAACTAAGTACGGCGACAAACTTACACCCTTCATTATTTTATCAAGGGCGGTTTCACTGCCAGAAACTGAAACAACAGAGTTACAAATTGCTAGACTAGCTCGCAAGAAACTAAAAGATGAAGACTGTGACATAGAGGGGGCTATTAAAGATTTAATTAAGCGTTATAAGACACCAAAGCAATATAAAATATCTAACTTTAAAAACTATATATGAAAAAAACTTATCACGTTAAAACAGATTTCGGTTGGTGGACTATTGTCGCACTAAACAAGAGAGAACTAGAAAGTTTCTGTTTAAGAGTCTTGCACGAAGAAGTATTAGAAGCTTATGAGATTGATATTATATGAAAAAATATTCCTATACAACAACTAATGGTGACAAACAAGTTATTAAAGCTCAAAACCTAAATGACTTGTATGAAAAAATAAAAGGAAAGTATATTGGAAACGTACATTCAGAAGACGCAGAAACAAGGTGGGCGGAAATAGTAATGCCACAAGTTAAGAAGTGATATGAACAACCTCGACCTTTCACGATACCAAACCCTAGAAGTTGGTGTAAAAGCCAATAAAGGAGAAGCTCGTAATCAAACAGAAGAAATAATCAACCAGTTTGTAGAAAAAATAAATGAAGATAGAAAGTCCCAAGAAACAAAAGAGTACAACATAAAACGCTGGAAGGAATGGTGCAAAGTAAACAAGCAACCAGTAACCATTGCAACAGCTTTAATGTTTAAAGAAACACGTTACTACATAGGATTACTAGACTACAAGGCTATTGTCGGTATTCTGTACAAGCGAGGGTATAGGTCAAACTATGATAGAAACATTTTATTACAAGAATGTCTGAGAGCTAAGTCATTTTCTGCTTGCTTTTGGAGTAAGATTAAAAAATAAATTATGATAAATAAAGTAATACAAGGCGATTGTCTTGAAGTAATGAAACAGATACCAGATAAAAGTATTGATATGATACTTTGTGACTTACCTTATGGAACTACAGCGTGTAAGTGGGATACAATTATCCCTTTTGAACCACTGTGGGAACAATACAAGAGGGTAATTAAGGATAATGGAGCTATAGTACTTACTGCTTCACAACCCTTTACGAGTGCTTTGGTGATGAGTAATGTGAAATGGTATCGCCATCAATGGGTATGGAATAAAAACAACAGTGCTGGTTTTGCTACTGCTAAAATAAGACCATTTGCGATATGTGAAGACATACTAGTTTTTGGTAGAAACAAAGTACACTACTATCCTCAAATGGAAGTGCGAGGGGGACCACGATTGAAGGGTGGTTACTCTTTAAGTGAGAACTATGGAATTACTCCTTCAAATTCAAAGTCGAAGTCAAATATATACTATCCAAAGAATCTAATAAACATATCAACAGCCTCACAAGTCGGGAAAACACACCCAACCCAAAAACCAGTAGCTCTTTTTGAATATCTAATTAAAACCTACACCAACGAGGGCGACATAGTACTAGACAACTGTGCAGGGAGTGGAACTACAGGTGTAGCTTGTAAAAATCTAAACAGAAACTTCATTTTAATTGAAAAAGAACCAGAGTACGTTGATATTATTAAAAAAAGACTTGGAGCACTTGACTAATTAAAAAATAAATTATGAATGAAAAACCAACAAATTTACACATACAATTTAAAGATTCTATAAAGTTAAAATTAAGGAAAGCCTTATGGCAATTTTTTCTTGACCACTCTAAAACTGTAAAAGGTGGACAAATTAGAGTTATTTTTGATATTCAAAATGAAGACAACTTTTATAAAAGGCTGCACTCAAGGTATACTGGTGAATATTCTAGAACAAATCAAATTTTGCAAGAAGTAAAATTAGAGATGGATAGTGACAATATTTTCCAAAAAGAAAATATTAGATTAAAGAATGAAATAGCCTCGCTTCAAAGAAGGTTAAATAGTTGGTCTGTTCTAAAAAATAAAAATAAGAAAAAAAGTTTAGTAGATACATTTTTAATTATTTTAATAGATAGCATGAAAAAATACCTTTACAAAAAATACAATGTTAAATAACAATAAAGCACTTGACTAATCAGGTGCTTTTTGTGTATACTGTGTATGTTGAGGATTCATAGGAATGTTATAAAATATTGTGACAAGAAATTCCCAAGTAAGTAAAAAAGTAAGTGACTCACAATAACACTTATTCTTATGCTAACCCTCAACAAGTTTCGACTTGCTTGGGGATTTTTTGTTTTTAAAATACGACAGTTAAGGTGCTATTAGGACATTCACCACAAAAACTATGCCTAGATTGTGTTCAGGTTAAAAGATTGCCAGCACTGTCCATCCTGACAACTGGCACCTCCGACCTGCACATAATCACAACGTACAGAATAAAGGCTCATATTAGTACAAAGTTAAAAAAGATTTTCCGTCGTTTTTCTACAAGGGATATCTTATTTAAAGGGATGTATTGAGGAGAAGTAGGTAACATCTACGAGCATAATAAAAGTAATCCTGTCTGCCATCTCGCTGAAAAAGCAACTCCCCTTCTATATCGGAGGAGAAAAGGAGTTCTGTACAAAAAATTAATAAACTACCTGTTAACCTAACTGACAACACAACATAAAAGTTATCCACACACAGTTTAAAAATATCTTGGTATAATTAAAAACAGGAAAGAGACTAGTTTAAATTTCTATCAAGAAGCTCACGGCAAAATCTCTACCTCACCGAAAGTATTAGTGCTAGTACACTAAAAACACTGTGGTGCATTATAAGGTTGTACCTTGTAAGCGGTGGTGGTCTTACAACCTCCATCACCTACAGGGAAATTAAATTTATGGATAAAAAATATTTTCAAGAGAAATTAAGTAAAGTCGGGCTAATACAAGGAACATACAAAATGAGGTTCATTAAAAAAGGAAAATACGGAGACCCAGAATGCTGGATTTACCCGTTAAACTTTAAAAAGAAAATTGAAAAGTTTACTGACATGTTGACTGGAAAAACAAAAAGATTTGAAACATACGGGCTTTTAATAACAAAGGAGACATTAGAAGATAGTGGATATTTAAAAGACTATATAGAAAATTGTTTTGTAAAACTTGCCAAGACTAAGTCAATTGAAATATAAAGAAATTAAATTTATGAGCAAAATAGAAAAAGTAGAAGAAACACTTAACAGAAGAAAATACATAATAAATAAAAATTGTGTTTTAAAAGAGGGTATATGGAGGTTAAGTGACATAATTTATGTGTTAAAGAAAAGAGGGTATAAGATACTAACAGTAGAACCAGAGAGCAGTAAAAAATACGATTGCAGGTATTACCTCGCTGACACTGATAATAACCCTATTAGAAAAATCCCGAAAGGATACAAAATAACTTTTAGTAATTATGAGAGAAATTAAGTTCCGCGCTTGGGACAGCGAAAATAGTAAAATGATTTTTTTTGACCTTTTCTCTTTGAGGGGGTACGACGATGGTGATGTTCTTATCGGTGAATCTGTTTACGATTATATTGGTAACGAAAAGCATACCTCGTTTATGCAATACATAGGATTGAAGGATAAAAATGGAGTTGATATCTACCAATGCGACATTGTTGAAGTAGACTGGAATGATACACGTTACCCAAAACACAATGTTCTTGTAGAGTGGGATGGAGATGATTTGTGTTGGCAGATAGAGGGCAGGTGTCTAACAACAGATGCACACCACTTCAAAGTTGTCGGGAATATTTACGAGAATAAAGAATTACTAAACTAATATGCAGAACGAAGAAAAATCAAAACGAAAGTACCACGCAAAGTCTTTAAAAGACGTAAAGGCTGAAGAAGACAAAGATTGGTCAAATTGCCACGAAATTGAGGTAGAAAAAGACAAGTGGACATTGTTACCACATGAGCTAATAAGAGGTCTTAAAATGGCAAATAGAGGCTCTAGAAGGCACGCTAGAGAATGTTATAACACAAAGCTACTACGATTTTTTAGAATACTTGTGATTATTGCGGTAATAGGGCTAGTAATATTCCACACCACATGCCTATCAAAGAATTGGGATAAGACACCAGAGGAGATGAAATGGGAGGAATTTTGTAAGGGAAAGGAGAACCAGAACGAGGTTTGTATAACATTAAGTCAATATGTTACTGAAACTGACAACAGTAATTAGTTATTACCACTTGCATAAAAATCATGATGATGATATTGTGTATAAGTAACCAAGCGAGGTTACATAAACCATAACTTACAAGATTATGAGTAAAATTAAGGAAGCACTAATGCGAGAACAAGAAACATTTGATGACACAGAATATTGGTTCGAGAAGTCAAAGACCACTAACCCATTACATAACCTTCAACAGCACTTCGCAGGACATTCTGACACAGAAAGTCATGAACCAGATTACGGAGAGATGAACGATTACAGGTCGAATTTCCAAAATGATTATCAAGTACAAAATCCTTACTAATATGACAAACCTAGAACTATACAGAATGTTAAAAGTACACCTAGATAATGCAGAACTTATGCAAAAATCTATGGAACACCAAATGAATGCACAAAACCAAGTAGTAGAATTGTTAGATTATGAAACCAGTGAACTATACTCGAAGCTCACTGATGAAGAAAAAGAAAGTTTAGAAGTATTTTAATATGGAAACAAAAAAAGGAATTGAAGAAATGCTTATTGAAAACGTAAACGAACACACAGAAAAGAAAAACAATTTGACTTATCTTTCTTGGGCGTGGGCATGGACAAAGGCACTAGGTTACGACCCAGAAGCAGTATATGAAGTAAAGATGTTTGATAACAAACCATATGTGTGTGATGAAAATCTAGGTTATATGGTATTTACTGAAGTAACAATGTTCGGGCAAACAAAGTGTATGCAACTTCCAGTAATGGATGGGGCAAATAAAGCACAGAAAAACGTGCCGTACGAATACGAAACAAAATACAACGGGAAAAAGACAGTCGAGGCAGCTACAATGTTTGATATAAACACAGCTATTATGCGGTGCCTTACAAAAAATCTCGCTATGTTTGGATTAGGACTTTATATTTATGCTGGTGAAGACTTGCCAGAAGGCGAGGAAAAGTCAGAAACAACTATTAACAAACAAGACAATGGTTCTTGGTAATCTAAATTATTATGGCAGAAACAATTTTCCCACAAGGAGTATCAGTATTTTTACCAAACGAAAAAGCCCCTGATTTTGTAAAAGCAGAGCTTTATATTAACCCTATACAATTTGCAGAGTTCTGTAGACTACACCCTGAATGGATGTCAGAAAAAGGGTTTATGAAACTATCAATCAAGAAGTCACAGAAAGGAACGCTGTACTGTGATGTAAACACCTACAAACCACAAAAGCAAGTAAGGTTGGCACCAGATGGCTCACCATATCCAGAAGAAGCTAACGGAGCAATCAAAGCATACGAAAATCGACAAGGAGTATATGCAGATGTACCAAAGGAAACTACACAGGAGGAAATGAAGTACGATGATTTGGTTAAACCTGAAGACATACCTTTCTAGTATATGGATAAGGAAGAAAAAAAACGTACACTTGCACAGAACAGGAGTTTACACAAAATGTGTAGTGACGCTTCAAATTTATGTATCGAACACGGGATAGACTTACCACTACTGATTGCTAGCTACCGTATACAAGTAACGCCAGAGATAATCAAGGATATAATCAGAGAAACAGGTAGAACTAAATTCAACAAGGAAAGTACAGCAGATTTAACTACAAAGGAATTGCAGGCTTGCTTTGAAGAGTTTAGACAGAACCTTATTGATATATCAGGGGGAATGATTCAAATAGAGTTCCCTAGTTATTTGCTCACAAAAGAATATGAAGATAATTTGTTTATGTAGAGTTATTGATATCCATATCTCATTATGCTATAATCAGTAACATGTTGTGGATAAACAAAATGAAACTACTGAACACAGGAGAATACATAAATGGTCTTGTAATAACAAAAGTTGACGAACTCGGAGTATATGTATACTGCAAGAAATGCGGAAACGACTCATTTATTGGAAAGTATGCATTTAATAGAAGAAAGAACTGCTCAAACCCAAAATGCTTTGCTAACAAACACGGTATGCGATATACAAGGTTTTATGGGATTTGGAAAGGGATACAGGGAAGGTGTTTACACAAATCGAATTCGGGTTACAAAAAATACGGGGGTGTTGGAATAGAATCAGCCTGGAAAAACAACTTTCTACTGTTTAAAGATGAAATGTATAGAAGCTATGCCAAACACGTTGAAGAACATGGAGAAAAGAACACAACAATAGACAGAATAGACAACAGTAAAGGATATTCAAAAGAAAATTGCAGATGGGCAACACAACTCGAACAAAACTCAAATAGGACAGTTTCTGTAAAGATTGACGGAAAAAGTTTAGAGACATTAGCCAAAGAGACAGGACTAACTTACAAAGCATTGCATAGAAGATATTCTTTGGGGGATAGAGGAGAAGACTTAATAAGAGGTCACTATAAGAAAAGATTACTAACACAGTCGAATATTTAACAGAACTAGAAAAGGAATATGAAACTAAAAACATTAAAATGTAAAAAGTGTGAACATGAATGGTTACCAAGAGTAGTTAACCCTAGAAAATGTCCTTGTTGCAATCAGCCTTGGAATAGTGGTTATAAGTATAAAATTAAAAAGTAAGTTATAATATAAGCATATGAAAAAAACATTCAACGATTTAATGAGGCTTGATGTTATCGTTGCAAAATTGCTCAAAGATAATCCAAGTCTATTCGACACGAAGTTTGGCATTGCATACAAGAAACATCTTGATAAAAACCTTTCTGTTATTATGAGTAAAAGAAATGACGGGCTAAACGACATATATTTAGAAAATGCTTTAACTGACCCTGCCACAGGAGCAGTTCTATTCGACAAAGACAGCGAGCTAGGATATAAAGTGTCAAAAGAAGGATTTAAACAAATTAAAGAAGATGTAAAAGAGTTCACGTCAAAGTTCGATAATACTGAATATGAAGTGGAACCTATAGCTTGCAAGGAATTGCCAGAAGGGTTTGACGTATCGCCAATAAAAGAGATTGTTGAAGGATTGTTTGTGTAGTATAATTAACTCATGGAAAAAGTAATGCCTTTATCAGGAACAACATCACAGTTAGTAAAAGACAGAGCAGGAAAACTCGTAGGCTTAGTAGTAAATTCACATACAAATGGAGTGTTTACCTTACGAGACGGACTTACTAATAATGCTACAGCTGTGAAGGCTACAGCAATTTTGACTATGTCGGGAGCAGTAGTTCCAGCGGCATATTCAAATGGGACACTAACATCAACAGGAACTGCTGTATCAGTTGGTGACACTGTAGGCATAGGGGCAATAGTTTATACAGCAGTGGATATATTTTCAGAAAATCCTTACGAAGTGTACAGAGGATCAACAGCAAATGGAGCAGACTTTCTACTAAATTTATCAAAGGCTGTGAACGAAACTGGAGAGGTTGGAGTTGATTATTCAGAGGGTACAGTTGCTAATTCAACAGTATTCGCCTCTACACCAACAGCAACAGAATTGAAGGTATACGCAAGAACTATAGGAGCAGCAGGAAACTCGATACCATCTACAGAAACATCTAGTCAACTATCTTGGTCGGCAAGCAGACTAGCAAATGGGGCAGATACCGACACTGCAAATATATACATAGCAGGAATACAGTATGTAGCAATGTCAGAACTATCTGAAACAATAGGATATACAGCAATCCCTTACGAAGTTAAATGGGTAACAAACAATGCTACATTTCTAGATAATTTCAAACATGCAGTGAATGGAACAGGAACTCCAGGAACTGATTACAGCACAGGAACAAAAATAAATACATCAGTATCAGCTACAACTAACACAGCTACAGAACAAACAGTAGAGGCTCTCGTCGGTGGTGAAAGTGGTAATTATATTTCAGTAAGTACAGGATTGGCAAACACATTATGGAGTAGTAATACTCTGCTAGGTGGGGTTAACTCTACCATAACAATGTTCAACTCGTACACACTAGGGGCAACAGAAAAGTATGTAGACTTGCACAATGTTTCATTTGATAAAGGACTTTATATTGATGTGGCAGGTACACTAGATTACACACTTTTATATATTTAATGGTATAATAAGAGGATATGGCACAAGGATTAGAATTCACAGAAGAACAAAAGGAACAAATCATTCAAAGTATCACACCATACTTGGAGTTAGGCTTTTCAAGAAATAAAGCTTGTGAAATGTTGGGAATTACTCCGTCAACACTTTCTACATGGGTTACTAAAGACGAATCGCTTCGTATGAGATTGGTAGCCTCAGAAAATATGGTAAATGCTATAGCTATAAGGAATGTAGTAGATGCAGTTAAGAGAGAAGGAGAGTTAGAAAATGACATAAAAAAGGAGAATTCATGGAAGTGGTTAGAACGTAGAATGAAAGATGAATTTAGCACAAGGACAGAAAGTACAGGTAAAGACGGAAAAGACCTTATACCAGATACATTTACACCAGAGGAAAAAGATAATTTACTAGCATTACTACATGACAAAACAAGCACTGCTTAAAATGATAGAAGGAACAAAGGAAGAGCGAGTGTTTCTTGCAACAAACTCCTTTGGGCTTTTTTGTGTGTACTACTTCAAGGACTATTTTAAATACGCACTAGCAGATTATCACTATGACTTCTTCCAAGATTGTCATGACTTAACTGATAACAAGATAAAAGAAGTAGCATGGATAGCATTTCGTGAATCAGGGAAAACGTCGATAGCAAAGCTTTTTGTTATATGGCTAGTAGCAACTAACAAGAGAAGGTATATAAACCTAGATAGTTTTGACAAAGAAAATGCTGAACGTATCCTATTTGATGTTGCATTTGAAATGACTAATAATAAACGATTACAAGCAGATTTTGGTGTACTGTTCTCTAAAGAGCGAGGGATTAACGATATTAAACAGAACAGAATAAATAACTTTGTATGTGAAAATGGTGTACGTCTTGAGGCTCATAGTACGCAGGAGTCAGTTCGTGGTCGTTTACACGGACACCAGAGACCAGATTGTTTGATACTTGACGATATAGAGACCAACAAAACAAAAGACTCTCAAGCTTACACAAAGCAAGTAGCAGACCATATCAGTGAAGCAATGGCAGGTATGTCACCAGATGGTTTCATGCTTTATCTAGGTAATTACATTACTGAATACGGAAACATACAAAAGATATTTGAACGAGCAAAAGTTGATAGTGGTATTAGAGTTAGAAATATACCTGTTTATAAAGACGATGTACCACTATGGAAAGCTAAGTATGCAATGACAGATACTGAAGCTAAAGAAACTGGTAAGGTATCTATCGAAGAAAAACAGCGACAACTAGGCTCATATGTATTCAGTTATGAAATGATGAATCAACCAGTAGATGAAGCTATGGCAGAGTTTAAAAAAGAATGGTTCCAAACAGCAACCGAAGACGATTTCAGACATTTAAACACACTAACTTTCATTGCTATAGACACGGCAGTATCGCAAAAGGATAGTGCAGACTTTACTGGTATCACAATTGATAGAGTATCAAGTGAAGGAAAACGATATGTTACGGCATATAAGTTAAAAATTAACCCAGCAGAGTTGATTGAACACTTGTTTTATCTATGGGAGACATATAAACCAGAGATTCTTGGAATAGAGGAAACTGTGTATACTCTAGCAATTGAACCTTTTCTAAAAGAAGAAATGAGAAAGCGTAACAAGTTTATCTCAGTACGTTCTTTAAAGCATGGAGGGATTAAAAAGGAAACAAGAATAAGAGGGCTTATACCACTTATGGAATCTAAGTCAGTATTCTTTGTAGGAGATTGCAGTGCTTTGATTGAAGAAATGAGAGTCTTCCCAAGAGGACAACACGATGATGTGCTAGATAGTTTCCAATATGCTGAATCAATTGCATTTAAACCTTATGAAACTAACTACGATGATATATTTGAAGAAGAAAAACCACTTTACCATTCAATTGGAATATAATATTTGCATTGACAATCAAATACTAGTATAATTTAACTGTTAAAAGTAATATGTGGGGACATAATACATGATTAATTACGAAACTAGACAAAAAATCATCTCACAAGTACTAAACGAAATAGAATTCGCTAGGAATTATAAACAAGGTAAGACACAAAATTGGAAAATCAATGAAGATTTGTATTACGGACGTAAAATTAATCAAGAATATGCACGTGCCAACGTAGATTTAGGGCTAATGCAAGCTCATGTTCACACAATCCTTTCTAAAATTGATGCCCCGCTAGTATTTAAATTCATTAAACGCAAACCATCACAGTATGAGCGTGTTATTAATCTAAATGCATTACGAGCATACGACCAAGCAAGAGATGACTGGGATATTAAAGACCTAGTAGGAAAGAAACAAGCTATCATTTATGGTCGCTCAATAAACTCATACTTTGCAGATTCAGATAATGGATATAAACCACACCTAAACCCTGTGGACGTGTATGATTTTCTTATTGACCCAGCAGCTAATGGTATTGATATAGAAACAGCGCAGTATCTAGGAGATTACGGAGTTACGCTTACACGCCAACAACTGAAAGAAGGAGTTAAATCAGGACTATACTTGAGGACTGAAACAAACGAGCTACTAGCTGGTAACTCAAACGCTACAGAAACAAGCCAAGAACAGGTAAACAAAGATAACCGTACACGTGATACAAACGTATGGAAGACACAAAAGGAGATTGCAGGAAGTGATAAATTTAAATTCTGGCGTTGGGGAACAACCTTTGAAGGGAAGCGTTACTACGTTCTTATCACAGAGAGTGCAGGACAAGCAGTACGTATTGAAGAGCTAAAAGATGTATTTACTAGTGGGCTATGGTGGTACTGGACTTATGCAGCATTCCCAGACCTTACAGAGTTTTGGACTCCTTCATTTTGTGATTACGTTCGTGAAGCATTTATGGCACAGGCTATTTCGGTAAACCAGATGTTAGATAATGCAGAACAAATTAACAAACCACAAAAGGTTGTAAACGTAGGAATGATTGATAATCCACTAGAGTTAAAGTACAGACGAGAGGGAGTCGTTAAGGTTAAAGGAGACTTTGATATTAACAAAGCATACCAGACTATTCAGACCCCATCAATTAACACCCCTATTGCTGTTTATAATTTGCTAGATGGGATATCACAACGCTCGTCCGGCGTTACCGCCGCTTCACAGGGAGATGCTGCTAATAATTCTGGAACTAAAGCTACAATTTATGAAGGAAATCAAGCTAACTCAGCAGATAGATTTGGGTACTTGAACAAGTCTTACTCACAAGGATACAAGAAGATGGCAAAACTTTACGAGTGGGGTGTACGTGATCACCTAAAAGGTAAAGTAGCGATTGATATTCTAGGCCCTGACGGAGTACAACTAAAAGAAGTTAGTAAAAAAGATATATTTTGGAAGAATGACGAGTTTGGAGTAATGGTAGAAGCTTCTAATGCAGAGTTAGCACTCTCAATGGAAGACAAGAAACAAAAGATGGCTTTCCTTGAAGCAATGTCACAATCCGAAATCCAAAATAATAAGAAAGCTTACGAGATTCAGGCAACCATAGCAGGATTCACAGACGAAGAGATACGACAGCTTATGGATAAATCAGAGTTTGGAGATGCAGACATCATGAGTGAAGCAGAACGAGATATTGAAGGAATACTAGATGGAAAGAATATCCCTCTCAATAATGCGGCAAACGTAGCTTACAAACAGAGATTTGTTGACTACATGTTAAAAAATCAAGAAAGTATTACAGACGAACAATTCGAAGCACTAGAGGATTACATAACTAGAGTTGAAGACATTGTTATGAGAAACACTGTCAAAGCGATGAACCAACAATTAATGAAGCAACAAGCTCAAGATTTACAAACAATGCAACCAGCTCCTGGAAGTCCACCAGAGCAAATGATTAACCAACCACAACAATAATTATGGAATATAAACTAACAGATGAAATTAGAGGAGGAGAAGAACCAAAGAACCGAGTAATTGAAGAACATGGTTTTGTAAATACTCTAACACTCGCGGAAATGGAGGATATTTTGAACCACAATCAAGAAACTTTGAAAGAGATTGAAGGAATGGCATTTAACGAGAAGGCTAAAATGGAGAACATTGAACACTTCCACCCTTTTGTAAAAGAAATGAGTAACGAAGACCTATTCACAGCAGGAATGTACTCACAAGCACGTATTGCTAAGGAAACACATGACAGTAATATTAAAAAACTTATTGCTGCTGCTACTGAAGCGACAGTTATTATCAACAAATTGAAGGAGAAGTTTCCAGAATTAGCAGAAGAAACAAAAGCAGAAATTATTGATGTAGAAGCTACTACAATAGAAGACCAAAAAGAAGAAGTAACCACTGAATAATTATGGATAAAGAAGAAGTAAAACAATTAGAGGGGGAGTTGAAAAGTGCTTCAGTGTTAGACGTTCTAGGGAAATCAGAAGGGGGAAAAGAGCTTATAAATGCTCTTACTGACGATATAGTAGGAGCAGTTAGTATTATTTCTTCACAATCAGTACAGCTATCCCATACAGAGTTCATTGCTCTTGCTTGCAGAATTAAAGAAAGGTTAGAGATAATCAAAATGCTTAACAAAGCAAAGACAGATAAAGAATTTCTTGAAGTGAAACTCAAAGAAGTTCTAGCTCAACAGTAGTTGTTGGGTTAGTTGCCTTCCTATTTAACGAGTCCCCCCATTGCTTGAAGAATAGAAGGGCAACTAACCTTGCAATCCTAAAAGCATGGTTACTTGCACTAAACATGTCAAGGGTTTATAATTTATTACATGGGGAGTTGGGAAACTCTAATATCTACTACGCTTCAGAGGCGGTATAAAAGACTGGAATGTGCCACATTCTAAAAAGGTGAAAAATATGGAAGATGAAACCATTGATACGCAAGTAGAGGCGGAAACTACTACAACAGAGACAACTGAACAAAAACCCATTTCAGAAATCCTTGATGAACCTAAAACAGTAGGACTTGATAAATTTCTTGCAATCAAGAAAGAAAACAAAGCCTTTGAACAGAGAATCAAGGAACTAGAAGATTCTATCAATAGTGCTACGACTTACGAAGATGTAGCAGATGATGTTGAAGATATCGGAAATGAGTATAATGTTGACCCTAAGTTTTTATCTAAACTTACTAACTCGATTAAAAAAGAATTAGAAGGAAAGCTCGATGCCAAACTTGAGCCAATTACTAAAAGAGAAAAAGAAGCTAGTATCGAAAAGATTTTTTCTAAACATTATGATAAGGCTATGGAATCCATGGTTGATTATGAAGATGTTGTAAATCGTGACGTTATTAAACAACTTACTCTCTTACCAAGTAATAAAGATAAAACTATCCCTCAACTTATCGAAGAGACATACGGAAGAACTATTACTGGTAAACGTTCTATAGAAACTACAACACCAGGAGGCGGGAAGGAGCCTGAACCACTTGATTACGCTCGAGCTAAAAAGGATACTGAGTATTTCGCTCAAATCATGGCTGACCCTAAAAAGAAAGCCGCTTATAACGAGAGAATGATTACAGAAGGTTTTTAATCTAAAATGGGGGTTATTATCTAATTATTTTTAACCCTATATGGCATTAACAGACTATAAAGTACAGTACGACAACGCTTACGAAGAAATCTTCCAGCGTACACTAGTAGCTAAGGATATTATGAACACTCGCTTTGAGCCATTGCTCACAGTTGGTGGTTCAGTAACACGTATGGCAATGGACCTCTCAGGTGTATTGGTACGTACAGTTTCACGTGGTTCAGCATCTACAATTGACTCAATTACAGATTCAACTGAAACATTGACAGTAAACCTTGAAAAAGAAGCAGTATTCTACATTTCAGATGGAGAAGCTAAACAAGCTGGGAATCTCAACCCAGGAGAATTTGCTGGAAAGCAAATCGCTCACAAAGTTGCTCTTGACCTTGATGGACGTTGTTTCGGAGAAATTCGTAACGCTTCTTACTCATTTGACAACGGTGACCTTACAACTGGTACATCATCAGGAACAGCTATTACACTTTCAAGTACTACAGTTCCACAAATGGTTACACGTCTAGGGGCTAAGCTCCGCAACAAGAACAACCAAGAAGTTATGACAAACATGGCTCTCGTAGTTGACTCTTATGCAGCTTCAGATATCTCACAGTTCATTATCTCGAAGAATATTGACATCGCTGGTTCTACTTTCAAGAACGGATATGTTGGTGACGTAGGAAGTGCTCAGATGTATATCTCTGAAAACCTCCCGTGTGACGTTGTTATCACTTCAAGTGGTACAGCAAGTGATGGAGAAACTATCACTGTAAACGGAGTTGTTCTTACACTTAAGACTACACTTGGTTCTACACCTGGTAACGTTCTTATTGGAGCAAACGCAGCGGCTACAATTACCAACCTTGCAGCATTCATTTCTGCTCCAACAGTTACTACTGCTCAAGGTGTTGCGTTGACAAACGCTGCTGACATTGCAGCTCTTAACGGAATTGCAGGTGTTGCTACTTCAGCAACTGTTCTTACTCTTAACGGAACTGGAACAGGACGTATTGTTGTAACAGAGACTATGGCTAACTTTGCTGTTACTTCTACAACACTACTTTGTTACTACGGAAAGAAAGGAGCTATTGACCTCGTTATCCAAGACAACAAGCCAGTTGATATGCGTATCACTACTGACCGTCGTGGGACAAACGTGTTCTCTTCATACCTAGCAGGTATTAAAACTTTCGCAGACGGAGCAAAGAAATTCCTTCAAGTAAAGATTCTAGTAGCCTAGTGCTACCATTCTGCACACCTATATGGTGTGTGGGGTTGGTATTATTAGTATAACCATCAATTTATGACAGCATCAGAACTCATCACACAATTTGAACTACAAGTTAATGACATCACTGAACTTTCAGACGTTGAAGAGTTGTCTATACTTAACCGTGTTTATTTGCGTATTTGCAGACAAGCACAGTGGGAGTTTCTAAAGGTAAATGCAACAGGTACTATTCTTACTGATTCAGTAGGTTCATATATTGACGTTCCAAGTGATTTCTCAATGTTTTCAGTTAATAGAAATTACACAAATAACTCGATAAGTAATGATTTTGATGCTGCACCAAAAGTAATATTTGTCGGACCAAACTACCGACCTATTCAAATAGTTAATTATTCAGACCGTAGACAATATCGTAATAACAATTCATATGCGTACCTAGACCTAGCTAACAGTAAAATCTATTTCTGTTACCCACCAGTAGAATCTACCTATGATTTCGATTACATTAAAGTACCTGCTGAATTAACCACAAATACCTCACCAATATTCCCTTCTCAATATCACTCAATGATTCCATACGCTATGGCTACAGAGAACGATATATTACAACTAAGTCCTAAAGCACAGAGTTATGCTCAAGAGAATCAACTTATGTACAAGAGTGATTTAAATGATATGAAGATGTGGAATGCTAACCTATTGATGAACTAATATGGCAAACGCAGAACTAAAAATATTCAATAAAGGAGTTCATAACCTATTAGATAAAGAAATCATACCTAAAGAGGCACTTTCTAATTCAAAGAATTGGTATACACAAGACGGAAGATTAAAAACAGTTAGTGGAAGAACACCAGTAGGAGCAGAAGGTACTATTGGTGCTATTTATGGTGAGATATTTGGATATAGAGTAGATGGAACAACAGTACATTGGAGAAAAGCAGGAACTAAGATTCAGTACTTAAATGGTTCTACTTGGACTGACGTAGTAACTGGGCTTACTAGTACAGCTGATTACTCATTTTTTAATTATAATTCACTAGCAGGAGCATTTACTTATGCTTTTGGTGTTGATGGTATTTATAAGTTTAATAATGCTAACCCTGGAAGTTTCTGCTCGATGTATGATTCAACAAAGAACTTTAAAGGAAAGGCTATAACATATGGTGGACGAACTATTTTGTGGGATTTAGCAAAAGATAAGACTGGGCTATATGGCTCTTACATAGATGCACAGAACTCTACTGTCTACACGCAAGTAACAGGAGAAGCGACTGTTTCACTAGGTGGTACTCTTGCATTTAAAGCTGGAGGAGCAACTAGAAATTGTTTTAACGTACAAATTACACTCACTGGAACTGGTGAAGTTTATACAGATAACTACAATGGAGTACTTACTGGTTCACTAGGTGGGACAGGGACAATTAACTACATTACAGGTACTTATACAGTGACAAATGCTGGTGTTGGTACAGTAAATTACCAATGGGAAGACTCAAATGTTAAAGGACTGACTGACTTTACTAAATCAGCTACACGCCTAGCTGGAGAAGGTTTTCAATTTCCTCAAGAACAAGGTGGTGACCCTATCTTAAACGTCCTTATAGGTCTCGATGATGCTATTTACTCAATGAAATCTAGTAGCACATATCGTTTGTTCTTAGATGCAGATGATATAACAGCAGACAACCAAGTGTATCGTAAAGAACTAGGCGTACCTTCATATCGTGCTTCTACTTCTATCCAAACAGGTATTGTATTTATGAACACAGCAAATATCGAAAAACCAGAAATGACAATTCTTGTTAGAAATCCTATCGGAGGTAATGTAGAACCACTTGTTATGTTCTCACAATTCAAATTTGCTAATTATGATTACACAGATTGTACGATTGATAATTATGAACGATATATTTTGGTAGCTTGTAGACAACTAGGTAGCTCATTTAATGATGTGATTTTGTTATGCAACCAAGAAGAAAATACTGTTGATATAATTCATTACCAAGCGAGAACATTTGTAAAGTCAAGTGGTTATTTATATTGCGGTTCTCCTATCACAGAGAGTGTGTATAAACTCTTTGATGGCTTTGATGATGTTGGTCTTTCTATTCAAAACTTTATCGAAACAAAAGCAGAAGATTTTGGAGCCAGTGTATTAAAAAAAGAACGTAAGTTGAGAATTAAAGGAAATATCTCTTTAGGAAAAAGTGCTAAAGTCTATCTTGATTATGATAACGCTGGATATAACCTTATAGGAACAATAGTCAGTACAGCTGATTATGTTGACCTATCAAGTCCACAGACTATTGGTAGTAATATTATCGGTGTAGAAACAATTGGAGGAAGTAGTGGGACTACAATAACAACTTACCCTTACTTTGCAGAACTAAGATTAAAAAAGGTACCTAAATTTAGAGTACGAACTATCAAAGTTGTAGCTGAAGGATTTGGATACATAGATATAAATTACTTAATGGATTGGGACTTGTCACAGTACGGAGACAAGATACCTGCTCGCTATAGACAAAAACAAAACGTTTCTATTTCAGGGCTAACAACTAACTTACCAGCTCCAGAGTTCTAATTTGCAAACACTTATCAAACGTATTATAATTAACCCAATGGGCAATCTTTTATGGCAACAAAACTCGCAACAATAATTGCAGACTTCTCAACACAGCTTACAACTCAAATTGCTATTGGTGGTACAACAGCAACACTCGCTTCAGCGACAGATAGTGACGGGGTAGCATTACCAGCAGGTCGTTATTTCTTCACACTAGATAGTGACAACTCACAAAAGGAACATATCTCATGTGATATCTCAGGAACAGCAGTTACAAATATTAAATCTATATCACGACAAGGAGCAGAAACTACTGGTTGTGTTCGTCTTCATCGTGTAGGAGCTAAAGTAATTATCTCAGATTTTGGTCATATCAAGTACATGAACGACCTTGTAAAAGGAACTACAGGTTTTGATTCATCTTCACTACTTGGATACGACGGGGCTCCAACAGGTCTCGCAGGAAATAATTTTGCAACAGTAACATACGTTCTCTCAGTAGTATCAGGAGGAACAGTAGCTTTTGACCAACAGGTAGTGTCTAACCAAACAGCAGGAGAAACTCTTGCTGTAAACGAATTAGTTTACTTCAAAGCAGCTGACCAACGATGGTGGAAAGTAGATGCAGATTTAACTGCTACATTTGATACAATGATACTAGGATTCACTAAAACAGCAGGAATAGCTGGTACTACTATTACTGTAGCTATTTCAGGTCCAGTATCAGGATTTAGTGGTCTTACTCCAGGTTCAAAATACTACGCCTCAAACACAGCAGGCTCAATCTCAACCACCGCTGGTACTAATTCAGTGTATGTAGGAACAGCATATAGTGCTTCAATTCTTTTCCTTGATTTTGTTTCAAAAACGCTACCAACTCAAAAGGAAAAAGATGCGATGGGAGGGAGTACAGGGGTACCTTCTTCAACAAATAAATTTATTACACAAGATAATGTGACAACTGCGTCTACTGACCAAACACAAGTATTGCAAGATAGTTCAAGTACAGTAGGAGAAGCAAACACTACAGGACTACGTAATTTTCTAGCTCAATCATTTACTCCTACAGTAACAAAAATTAGAGCAGTATCACTTTATAAGAGTGCTTCTACTGGAACATTTACAGGAACAGTAACTGTATCATTACAAGCAGATTCTTCAGGTAGTCCTTCAGGAACAGCTTTAGCAACAGTCACACTAACAAACTTTCAATGGGTTTCAGCTCCAGTAGGTGAAATTCTATGCACATTTACTTCTGAATACGGTTCTATGACTGCTGGCTCTCTATACTGGATAGTGATACAGACATCAACTTCAGATACTTCTAATCACCCTAATATAGGTATTAGCACGACAGGAGGGTATGCAAATGGAAGTGCTAAATATAAGAATACGACCGATGGGTGGGTTGCTATTTCTACTATTGATTTATACTTTAAGACTTGGCAAGGAACTGCGAGCCAGGTAGTAAAGACTAATACTAGTGGGAAAATAGACTCATCTTTACTCAGTATACCAACACCTTATGGTAGCCAAACCTTCGGTGCTGGGTCTTTATTTGGTGCTAATGAACCAGATAATGTCCCTATAGCATTCGGTTCAAATCAATCAGGAACAGTATTCTATTTCTTAATAGCTTCTACTCTTACGAGGTGGGCAATTGATACAACAACTGGAACATACTATCAAACCCATGCCGTGTCATTTGTTGCACCATACTTTGTTGGTCCAAAGTATGGTAGTATAGTAGAAATAGGTCAGTATATTTATATATTTATTGTTAATGGAAGTGCAGTTGTAATCTGTAATAGATTTCTTGCTTCTGACCTTACAGGGTCCACATCTATGTCCGTTCCAACAATTAGTGTAAGTTCGCAACTTTCTGCATGGTCAGATGGAACCAGTTTATATATAACAACAGATTCAACACCCACAACATGTAGAAAATGGAGCTTATCAGGAACCACCTTCAGTGCCGTATCTACTGTTACTTGTGATGGAACCTTATATAGTCGAATTCCTATGAATGATGGAACTAATATTTACTTAGCTTCACGCTCTACAAGTCAACAAACAGTCTATAAATTGTCAGACGTGGATGGTTCATCATCGTCTATAGTACTTGACAGGAATATAGGAGCTCCTGGGGCTAATGGTGTAAATGGATTCCTAATAAATATAAATTCAACATTGATGTACATGCTAAGTGTTTACCCAACATGGAATGCTACAGTAATTGACGGCAGTGTAGCACTTCTAACATTAGTACCTAAACTATAATTATATGGCATATAAACTAACCAACAACAAAACAGCAAAGTATGGAGAAAAGAGTCAATCTGTAGGAAACTTACAGACACGCTTAAATACATTAAATGCCGGAAAGCCAGGATATGTACCACTCAAGGTAGATAATATGTATGGTCCTTTGACTAAAGCTGCTCTCGCATTTACTAATCAAGGTTCCTTAACTACTCCAACTCCTCAACCAAAACAGCCAACAGCAGGTAGTATGTATAACATTAACGGAGGGGGTGACAATGGACTAGGTCAAGCAGAAAACGATTTACAGAACTTCTATACAAGAGGTAACACTTCAGGAGACCAGTCAATTCGTGACATGGTTATGCAACGATTACAGGCTGAAATAGATGCTACCAATAACATTTATAATGAGAAGATGAGACAAGCCCGTCTTACAGGGCAAGGAAGAATAGGAACAAGTACTGCTATTCAAGGACGAAGAGGACTTCTTGGAAGTGATTTCGGTACAGCTATTACTGATGTAACAAATACAGAAAACAACCAGATTTATGCTGGTGTAGACGCAGAACGTGGAGCCGCTATTCAAGCTATTTTAGGGAGGGGGAACGCAGAAGCTACTCGGGCTATCGCTGATAAGAATGCAGCATACGAAAGTGGATTGAAAGCTCGTATAGAACACCTAAAGAATGCAGGAGAACGTCAAGCTACCCAAGAAGAACGAGCAGCTCAAGCTATATTCGATTCAGGAAAAGATATTTCGGAATTCGACAAACAGACACTAAGTAAAATACTTTCAACATTCCCAGATTCTCCAAAGGAAGTTGGTGTACTTGCTAATTTCAATAAATTAAAGAAAGCACAGGAAGCAGAAACAGCTAAAGCACAGGCAGAAGCAGAAAAGATTGCCCGTGAAAGTCAGTTTAATCTATCAGAAGGGCAAGCCCGTTATGATGCTAATGGAAATATTATTGCTTCAAGAGGAAAGACTTATGCTCCAAAGGCTGGTGGTTCAAGCACAGGAGGTATAGGAGGAGTTGTTGGTGCAGTTGTCACTCAGCCTGGAACTAACCCACAATTAGACAAACTTGCTCGCCAATTACTTGCTGGAAAGGGACTTACGAAACAACAAGCAACTAATTTAAAGAACTTGATATACACCGATGGAGTTGAAGGTCTAAAAGACTGGGCGTATAACAATAAACTAGGGGAAACAGACCAACAAACTTATGACTTGTATACATCTGCTACAGATGCCTTTAATGGCGCACTTGCTCAATTAGATGCAAATAATATCACCGCTGGACCTTATGCTTCACTACTTAACAAGGCAAAACCTTATGCAGGTATAAAGCGTAACAAAGACTATGTAGCTCTCAATGCTCTTATTGAACAAGGACAAGCACAACTTCGTAAGGGTTACTATGGAACAGCTGTTACAAACAGTGAAGCTGGTAACGCTAGTAAGTTCCTTATTGAAGATAGAGACGATATAGAGACTATCCGTCAGAAACTTGATGGAGGAGCTAAGTTCTTGCAATTTGTTAATGATGCAAAGATTGCTCGTGAGTTGGGAATTGAAAAACCTAAGCTTAGTGACTATACGAAGTCAATAACTACACAAACTTCAGGAACTACATCAATGATTGGTCCTGATGGGAAACAATACTCTGTGCCAAATGCAAATGTCGCTGCGTTTATAAAAGCTGGAGGTAGAAAACTATAATATGGCATTTGACCCATCAAAATTTGGTGCTATTCCGTTAAATAGTAGTCCAAGTGTTAATAATGGGGCTAGAGGTAATACTTTCAACCCTGCAGACTTTGGTGCTGTTCCAATTAAAACTAAATCTAAATTTAACCAATTACTTGATAAAAACCAGAAGTCACTTCCACAGCCACTAAGGGCTATTTCAAGTATAACTACAACACCAATACTAAAGGCAACAGGAAACTTTGTAACAGATATTGCAAGAAAAGTCCCTAAGATTATTGGCGAAGCTTCTACAAAGTACGGAGAGATTGCTAACGACCCACGTTTTGATACAGTTAACGGTGCTTCTCCTTTATCACGACCAGTTGCTCAATTCAATACCGCTCTAGGTGGTGCAGGACAAGCAGTATTCCAACCTCTAGTATCAGGTGTAGGACAAATACTCGGACAGAAAAACAGAGAGGCTTTTAACCGTGGACTTCCAATAGTAACTGGTAAAGTAGTTCAAGGAGTAAACGCAATAACTCCAAAACCTATAAAGAGATTTGCAGAAGCTCGTCCAGCAGACACTCAAGCTATTACAGGGACAATAGGTAGTGGTCTTATTCTTGCAGGAGGTCCAAAGGCGATGACTGGAGTTGATGATGTAGTAGCACTAGCTAAAACCACACCAGGTTTGGTACGCAAAGGAGGGACAGCATTAAGAAGTGCAAAGACAGCATTAAATGAAGCCAGTTTAGCAGCTGGTAGAGTACCAAGAAAACTTGAAATGCCTAGTTTTGGTTTACCTACTAACGAAGCAAGTTTACAAAGCAATATTTTGAGTAAGTATGAAAAAGGTATAAAACCTACAATTTCAGGCAAGGGAACTTTTGTTAAAGACAAAGCATACAAAGATAATATTATTTTGGCTGTTAAGACTATTGGAGAAAACAAAGGAAATCTCAATTTCGTTGATGACATAGGTGATGTTGTCAAAGGAGAAAGTCCAAAGAATATTAAACAATTTTCTGAAGCAATCAATCAAACAAAGAAATCAGTATTTGAAAAATATAATAATCTTGCTAAACAATCTGGTCGGGCTGGTGTTGTGGTAGAAACAAGTCCTATAGTAAGAGAGCTAGACACTGTTGTAAATAATAAATCCATTGCACTAACTAATCCAGAGGCGATCAAATACGCGAAGGCTGTTCAGCAAAGATATTCTAAAATAGGTAGCCTTGATGCAGAGATAGCCCAAGATGTAATACAGAATTATAACAGTTCACTTGATGCATTTTATAGAAACCCTAGTTACGATAGTGCTTCTAAGGCAGCAATAGATGCTATGGTAGCTAATAACGTAAGAAAGTCACTAGATAAAGGAATTACAGGGTTAACAGGTGAGCAATATTCACAACTCAAAAAACAATATGGTTCACTTTCAGCAATAGAAAATGATGTAACTAAATCTGCACTAAGAGAAGCTCGCAAGAATACTAAAGGCTTAATAGACTTTACAGACATATTCTCAGGGGGACAGGTTATAAACGGTATTTTGTCTCTTAACCCAGCACAGGTAGCCTCTGGATTAGGACAAAAAGCTATATCAACTTATTACAAATACATCAATAACCCAAATAGAGCTATTGAACAGTTATTTAAGAATGTAGATAGTCTTAAGAACTACTCAATTCCTGATAAGAATTTCCAGACTGCAACCGCAATAACAGACAAGCCTAAACCGATTAATATTGGCATATCTACTAAGCCTACACCTAAATTACCAGTTGTAAAGAACAACGATGTTGATAAGTTGCTACAAGAAGCAAGGAAGTATAAGAGTGCAGAGGAGTTTGTGAAGGCACAACAACCAACACATTTTACAACCAAATCCCAACTAACAGACATCTACAACAAAGCACACGGGATAAAAGGTCTACCTAAGAAAAAATAACTATGGAACAAGAAACCACACAAATTGTACTAGAAGATATTCTCTTACATGCTGATAAGACAGCGCAAGAGCAATTAGACGTGATGAATGCGCAACTAGAGGCTCAAGCTAATACTATGCAAGCTGTAGAGGAGATTAACTCTAAACTAAATGACGTTCAATCTTTAGATATAAGGGGTATTCGTGGTGAGAAAGGAGAGAGAGGTGGAAGGTTTTTAGGTGGGTTCAACACGCCTGAAGATTTACCAGAAAATGCTAGTATAGGTGATAGTGCATACATTAATTCAACAGGAGAACTATGGTACGTCTATGAGTAAATGGAAAAAGAATGAACCAACTAACCCTAAATGGAAATCCGCTGGAGTAATCCGTGGAGATGATGGCTATACACCTACACCAGAAGAGATTACTTCTCTTATCAAGCCATTAATTCCTGATGTAAAAAATGGAGAAACACCTACAGATGAAAAATTGTTAGAACTTATTAAACCTCTTATACCTGCTCCTATTAAAGGAAAAGATGGGAAGAATCCAAGTATAGATGAAATCTTAAAACAAATTTCTATTACATGGGAAGAAATCAAAGATAAACCTAATTTTGATAGACTAATGCAAATTAGTTCAAGGACTTACGGTATTTCAGAAATGGAAGACGTTTCGCTTACTAATCTTATACAAGGTGACCTCTTGCAATGGAATGGTACTAAGTGGGTAAATATAGCATTTGATGACAACGGTATTTTGTCTCTCAATGGACTAACTGGAGCAACACAAACCTTTGAAGTTACTACATTAGGAAGAGACTTTACTATCACATCAGCTGGCACTGTTCATTCATTTAACCTCCCAACAGCCTCTGCAATCAATCGTGGAGCATTATCTAGTACAGACTGGAATACCTTTAATAATAAACAAGATGCTATCTCACTAACTACAACAGGAACTAGTGGAGTAGCTACGTTTATATCAAACGTACTAAACATCCCTGATTATGGTTCTGCATTATCTGGGTATGTTCCATATACAGGAGCAACAGCAAACGTTGATATTGGTCACTTCTCATACATTGGAGACGCGCTTAAAGCCTTTGACACAGCTGGAGTATTGATTGAGTCAGCAAACGGGACTGATATAGGATTACTTGGTGTGGCGAACACTGCAAATGTCACTTGGTACGGCAACCATAATTTCAACACTGTAACAGCTAGTAGAGTTGCACAGTTTGGGGCTTCAAAGACTCTTGAAAGTTCTACTGTTACTACAACTGAACTCGGGTACCTTTCAGGAGTAACAAGTGCAATTCAAACACAGTTAAACGCTAAAGAGCCTACTATCACAGCAGGTACTACAGCTCAATATTGGAGAGGGGACAAGTCATGGCAAACTCTTGATACTTCAGTTGTACCAGAAAATACAAACCTTTATTTTACAAATGCACGGGCAATAGCTTCAACATTAACTGGTTACGTTTCAGGAGCAGGGACTGTTGCCGCAACAGACTCAATCTTGCAAGCTATCCAAAAACTCAATGGGAATATCGGAGTATTGGTAACTGGTGTTTCAAGTGTATCAGGTACAACAAATCGTATAACAGCTTCGCCAACAACAGGTGCGGTTGTAGTAGACATTGCTTCAACGTATGTTGGTCAAACATCAATCACAACATTAGGGACAATCACCACTGGTGTATGGAATGGAACAGCTATTGCAAATGCTAACCTTGCAAACAGTAGTATCTCATTCTCTACAGGGACTTCAGGTTCAGATTTAAACTGGTCGTCTTCGCCTGTGTCACTCGGAGGAACAGCAACAATAAACATTCCTTCAATGGCTGCCACATCAGTGACAAGAGGTCTTTTGACAAACACAACTCAAACATTGCCAGGGGATAAGACATTCAACTCAGGGACTCTTACTGTCACAAAAACAGGCGGTGGTGACTCAAAGTTGGTACTGCAAAATAGTAGTTTCTCAGGTGACTTTGCTTTCCTTACTCTTGGTAACAGTGCAGTATCTCGTGTTGGTGTACGCTCGGAATCTACTGACAAGGCAACTTACCTTTACGCAATGCCAAACGGAACAGGTGTACTCAGTGGACTAAACTCAACATTCTCCCTATTCACTACCGACTT
>ERZ724522.255-NODE-255-length-36851-cov-6.801093_pt1 | contig 36851 bp, 36 predicted proteins | sample MGYA00376055_ERZ724522 | MGnify/ENA primary metagenome ERZ724522 (study PRJEB28724, sample SAMN07190884) | wastewater metagenome | isolation source: effluent of sewage treatment plant in Hong Hong | place: Hong Kong | collected 2016-03-17 ...
TTTATTTCGCATCGCATCTGCCAGGGGTCCATCAGTGGTATTCTCTATAAACAATAGGCAGTTATAAACTTGGTTTATGAATTTAGGGGTCTATTTAGGTACCAAAAAAGCCCGCCGGAACCATTCACCAGCGGGCAAAAATCCCAAATTCTCGAAAAAAGTATGATTATAATATTTTACCTTTCCTTATTCTGTAATTTTCAATTCTAAAATCAATGCCATTTGTATCAAGTTCTAAAAAGGCAAAACCATGATTCCATTTATTTATTGGCATATATTCAGGATGCAACTCACATAGGCAGCCTGTTGACCAAGTTGTTTTTATTTCGCCTCGTAGATTTGTTTCGGTGTGTTCGCTTGTTTGGTGATTATGGCCTTGTATTGCATTTGTCTTAGCTCTTAATTGCAATCCCCTGGCAACGTTTACAGGTGAAAATATGCTTTGAGCAAATTCATGACCATGAATTATATCAAGCGCATTTGCCTGAATTACTCTTTTGTCTGAAACAAATTCTATTCCTTCAACCCTATTGTTGATTAGGGTTTGCAGTTTTGCTTCTGGAAGCCCAAAAAGTTCCGGTGCTTTCCGTAAAACGTAATTATCAACTCTCTCGTCATGGTTTCCTAATTTGAATATAATTTTGCATTTTAAAGCACTCTGCAATGCTTTTGCTAATTCAGCAAAGCAATCAAGCTCATCGCTTACACTTCTCTTATTTGGGTCTCTTAAATACTTTGATAGTCCATGAAAGTCTAACGAATCGCCATTTAACAAAAGACAATCAATTCCAATTTTAACAAAATGATCTATTGCGCACGTTAATGCGCTAATTGAATGATAAGGAACGTGGATGTCGCTTAATATACCTACGTTTTTAAATCCTTCCAATTTATATGGTAGCCATTCTCGCTCGTCTGATTCAGGCAAATTATAAGGATTTCGTGGCCGCTCTGGCATTTTATGTGTTACAATAGTACGGACTCCTTTGCCCGACTTACCCTCAATTGCCCTCAATGTACTTCTGGCATCTTCTAAGTTTGTGAAAATTAAATTATTTTCATTGTACATTATTCTTGCGAGTGCCTTTGTAGCCATGCTCATACCCCATTTGTCCCGATATTGCCTTGCTAAATTAGTCTTAGTAAATCCTTCTTTTATTCCGGTTCTTGGCATAGTTATTTTTTTATATTTCGGTTTCAATTTCAAGTGGAATTTTAAGCCAAACAAACGCAAATAAATCGGATGTAATTAACGCATCCCGACCGTTTGCAATTCGGCACATTTCAGAAACTAATAAATTCATATTAGCTCGATTAAAAATAAATGGACTTCGTGCCTTGAATCCGGCACCTTTGCAAACGTCCATTACATATCCGGCTGGTCTGCCTATTTCTTCGGTGTATTTATTTAGTAATTTTTCAGGCGTTCGGCAATCAAAATCAAAATAATAATTTTGTAAAATTTCGACCATTGCTAAAACTCCTTGATAGTATTTTTCAAATTGCTCATAACTTCGATCCGTGCGGTCCTTCTTTTTTATTTTACCCTTAAATTTGTAATTACATGCTTTAACCGCCCCAGGGTTATTGTTAGCCATGTGTCGAGGGTATTTTTTATTGTTTAGAAAACTACGCTCGCTTACGGGTGTCATATTCTCCGGATTCCTAATGTTCTGCCTTTGTCAAAATCTTGAATTGAAACACTATCAGATGAATTTCCAGATAGTAGTCTGTATTTAAAAGTGGATTCACTTAAGTAAATTCCAATATGCCCTTTGCCTGGTCCACGTTCTAAAATAACTAAATCGCCCAATTGCGGTTTTAAAACTGTTTCACCAATATTTAAAAATGCCCTGGCTGAAACTATGTGCATTCTATCAATAGGCCAAATTCCTGATTCTACAAGCATATTTGAAATAAAACAACCGCACCATGCAAATTCAGAATCATCTTGTGGGTTTTTAATACCTAATGATTTGCATGAATTTTCGATCCAACGTTTTATAGTTTCATTGTACCCGTTTGGATCTTCTTTTGTTCCGACATAAGGAACGGATGTGAGTATAAGTTTTTCGGAATTAGTCATGTATATTATTTTTAGGATTTTAAAAAAGGGGAGGGGTCAACAACTACTTAGTTAACCCCTTACGACCCTATTCGTAACTTCGGGTTACTGTGATTTTCGGATTACCGCAATATCTACGCCTATCCGTGTTGATTGTGTACCGGACCCAACGGTAACGCATTTAATAGTGCCAGACAAAACACTCCCAGTAATCGCTGTGTAAGTCAAACCACCGTTAATTGTTAAGGTTGAACCAATTGGAACCCATTCAGATTGACCGTAAGCCTTGTTATAAATGGTCATCGTTCCGGCTGTTGATCCGGAAAGTGAATCACTTACAACATTAATCTGATAATTGTACGGATAAGTCAACGCCTTGTCACAAGTCTGTGTAACTGTGGCGGCGTTGGTCAAAGTGTCATTGTCATGGTAAACATACGTGTTCTGATTTCCATCGACACGTGTATTCTGTGCGCTCAATGACAAAGCGAACACAGAACACAAAACAAAAAATAAAATTCTCATGCTTAAATATTTAAGGTGTTAATAAATTACTTTAAAACTTTCGGTAGTTCTCCTTTTGTTGTTTTTCTCAATGCGATATTTGCAAGTCCAATTAAAATACCGGCAATAGTTGGCAACCAAGAGGGATCGCACTCAAAAGGAACTTTGATAAATCCTAAGATCATATTTACAATACTGCAAAATGATGATCCTATTTCGGTCCAATCGTATTTTTCTAAAAATGCTAAGGCAACAACAGATGCGTTAAAAATTACGGTTTTGTACCCTTCTAATTTTTCCAATGTGTCCTTCATTCCAGGAATTAACTTTAAAGCCCAAACAGGAACTTTAAAAGTCCATTCAGAAATAGTGGTTACTTGTTTTAAAATCCATTGAAGGATTGCGATAAATTTGTCCATAGTGTTTATTTTTAAATTTTGGTGTTACGTTTTTTTGTTACATACTTTATGAAGCTCCTTATTTGCTCGTTCTGTTTTTTCGATCATTTTATCTAACTTAATTTTTAAAGAGTCATTTTTTGATTGAATGGTATCGGTTTCGATTTTTGGTTTTTCTTTTACGTACTCTGGTTTATGTAATACGTTGTCTGTCTTGATTACAATAAAATATAGTATCAGTATTCCTAAGAATGTTTTTACTTTTGTAGATAAAAATAATTCAGCAATCATTTGTCGTTCTTTATTTGGTTAATACTTTTGTTCACATCATTATACATGGTTTCAAATTTGTTTGAATAGTATTTAAGTATCTCATTTATTTCCTTTTCTTTGTTTTCAAGTTTTTCGCTTAATAATTTACTTCTTAATTCACAAGCAATATTATAAGCTGTGTTTTCTTTTTTGCATTGCTCTAATTGGTCGCTGAAATACTTAAATTCATAAATCGGTATAACTGTTGAAGTAATCAACAAAAGAACTATTGCAAATTGCGCCCTCTTTTCAAAGGCTCCAATCAGCTCAAATAATTTATTAAAAAGTTCTTTTATTGATAACATACTATTAAGGTGTTACTGATCTTATATAAGAGTTTGCAACTGATACTGTCCTTGCTGATGTGCCTACTCCTTTTTTAATGCCACATGAATATCCACATGTTCCCGCTGCCGGTATATTTGCCGTTGAACGACCTACATAAACATCGTTTATATAAAATCTTACTTCTGATCTACTTTTGTCAATTTCGGTTCTTAATAAATATGGAGTATTCGCTGCAACTGCTACGTTTAAATTTACTTTATTCGTTGTGCTTACGTCTGATGTATAACCAGTCCAATTTCCACCATTTAATCCATGTGAATACATTATACCAGCTGAATTCGCCCATGTGAAACCGGGGGAGCTTGGCGAGCCTGTTATTTGTGAAAAAACAGTAAATGAATCCGTACCATTTGAAAGTGTTGGAATATAAATTAAACTACTTATTGTTATGTGTGATGACCCAAAATACATATGGGATCCCAATGTTTTGGCTGTGTATAAGTTTGCCCCACCTGTTGCTGTTGTTCCTGTTGACAATGAATAATTTCCTAATGGTATTGTACTTGTTGCTGCTGTGCTTGTTGAACCAGAACCAGAACCAGAAGTACCTACGGTTTGTACTCCGTAATCAGAAGAACCAGATGCGCCTGGCACAAAACTCATTTCAACTATTTTGCCAGAATACGGGGGGTAATAATTAATAGGATGCCAGTAATTATTATTTCCAGTTTCCGCCACAAAAGTTATTGATCTCTTGGGCATTAAAATTATATCCTCTGTAAATTTTATTCTATTATTAGTAGAACCATCCGGATGATCTGCCGGAAAATACAAAGGATAAGTACCCGTATTTATAAATGTTTTTTCTTCACCATTTAAGCCAATTGGAAACGAAGTAATTGCACGCATTCCATTGTCAGAACTTACATAAATTAATCGAGCAGCTGCAAAGCCAGTAGGATTGTAATTGTCTTGATCTGCTGTTAATTGACTTGGTGAAATAATTGTACCTGCAATGTTTGTTTCTAAACCATCATCACTTTTAACATACATTGCCCCATCTGTTGCGGGATAAATTATACTATACCCAGATGAGGGTGTACTTTGGGGCGTGGCTTCTTGTAATATAAGTCTGCCGTCAATAGTTAATGTTCCACCACCGCCTGTACCGGGAATAATTTTATAATCATCCAGTGAGCTTTCAAATGTAGTGGTTGTCATTGTTACTGTTGCAGAACTTCCAAACGTTAATGTACCATCTTCATCTGTTACTCTATCTAAAGTAAGAATATTTTGCAGCCCACCACCATTATTTCCCAATTGAAAACTCAATGCTGCTTCTCTACTTGCGTGTGTTGCCGTTGTCCAATATGTTCTAATAGCAGCCATATCGCTGTTATTTGTTGTTGAGCTTTCTCCCTGTAACAAAATACCAGTTCCATAATTAGCGGCCGCTGTTCCTGTTGAATTTGCGCTTATTGTCAAAACATCTTCAATCGTACTTGTTTTGGACGTTACATCTGTCAATGTCCACGCTCCACCTGTTGAAGCTCCACCTGTTACTGTTGCCCTGACTACGTTATTGCTTTCAATTGAAAATGCGTTTGCATCATTTGAACCAACAACAACGGTTTCACCAATTGTATTACCTCCTTGCAAAATAATATGATCGTCATTTACATCACCTGATACGATTGTGCCGTCTGTAATCTTGGCACTCGTTATTGTACTGTTGTCGATTGTCCATGTTGCACCCGACCCCGAAACTGTTATGTCCCCTTTATCGCCATCACTTACGCCGCCACTTGCGGTTGCCCATTGTGGATTTGCGCCTGCTCCTTGTGTTTGCAAATATTGGCCTGACGTTCCGGCCGCAAGTCTTACATAGTCAGTCCCATTATAGTACATAATATCGCCCTGGGCATCGCTACCAAGTGCAATTTTTGTACCGTCAATAGAATTGCTCGCTATCTTTAATGTGGTCACTGCTCCACTTGCAAGGGCTGTGGTCCCTACTGCGTTGCTTAATATTTTTACTGTTGTAATTGCGCTGTCTGTAATCCCGCCCGTTGCAATAGTCCCGAATCCAATCGAAGTGCCCGAACGCCTCAAAACATAGTCATCTGTGCCAGCCGTAATGTCGGCAATGTTGCCTGTGCTATTTGCTGATCGACCTAAAACAGATAAACCAGCTGACTGCCTGATATCTGCGTCTGCTACTTCATTCGCTCCAATCTTTGCGCTCGTAATAGTGTTAGCATCAATGGTCCAAACTGACCCGGATCCGCTTACTGTTATATCTCCATAATCCGCATCACTCAAACCACCACCGGCGTTATCAGCTGCCCAATACAAAACAGATCCATTACTTTTTAAAACTTGCCCATTGGTACCAGCAGAACCACTTAATACCATTTTAAAACTATCTACTTCAAATCTATACCTATCAGAATAAGTATAAATTGAATCAGAACCAACTTTAAACAATGATTGATCTGTACCGTCTGACGTATAAGTTTGTGTATAGTTTTTTGAATTTTGTACGTAACTTTCTGTACTTCCATTGCTTGATTTTGTTGTCCATGATCCATTGTCTGAATACATTCTACTAAAATCTCCACTTGTAGAATCGTTTGCATAAATGTAAATTTCGTCATCCATCCAGATACCCCGATCCTCATCATTTACACTTGTTGGATAGTTTTGAAAATATCCGATTGCAAAATCGTTGGTCCTTAAAACTTGCGCTTTTGTATTATCGCTTATGTTTCCACTACCTGCATAAACTCCACCACTTAAAACTGTTCCTGTAAATGCTATACCTTGCCCGGCTGTAATTGCTGCAATGTTTCCAGATGATCCACGTCCTAATAAATTTGAAGCCGACAAAGCAATTTCAGAAACGTTACCGCTTGACCCTGTTGCATTTCCTAAGACTGTATTTGCTGAAAGTTGTTGAAGTTTAGTTAAACTAACTTCGTTTGTTTGAATGCTTGCGCCGTACAATTTACCCCAAACTAAAGTTGAACCATCTCTATACAATACATCTAAATCCGATCCCGCTGTAATATCTGCAACGTTTCCTGTACTGTTAGATGCACGCCCTACAACACTAAGCCCAGCTGATTGTCTTAAGTCTGCATTTGCGACTGTGTTATCTAATATTTTTAAAGTTGTAACTGAACTCGAATCAATGGTCCAAACACTACCTGAACTTGTTACGTCAATATCCCCTTTGTCCCCGTCGCTTAATCCTGTTCCCGTTGCTGTTAAATCATATTCTGTACCAGCATCATTTTTGAAGTATAATAAATTGTCTGTTTTTGCATAAATATAACCCCTTCCACTTGCAGGTGTTGAGGGTGCTGATTGTTCAATTACATTTAATTGATTTTCAAACTTAGTTATTCCGTTCATGGTAATTGTTCCGGAACTGCCAACATCAACTGTATAATTTCCCCCTGCTTGATATAATTTGTCTGTTGTTATTTCTAAAGGTGTGGTTGTGCCTAATGTTATTTGTCCGTAACCGTTTAAATCGGTCCTTGAAAGTTTCATCATTTCGGCTAAGCTGCCACCATTGTTACCTAATTGAAAAGTCAAAGCGGCCTCCCTGCTTGCATGCGTTGCTGTTGCCCAATAGCTTCCGATTGTTGCCATTGCCTGACTTTCGGTTGTTGTGCTTTCGCCTTTAAACATTATTGAACCTCCGAAACCACTTGCAGCGGTGTTGTATGTTTTAGTATCAATATAAAGCTGGTCAACTAAAGCATTGGTTGTGCTTGTTGACATTGTGAATGTTGCTACTTGTGCTGTTGAAAATGAAAGTGCTGCGGTATCTTGAATTTCAAAGTTTAACCCTTGATTATCATTCGTTCCTATCACAACTGTTGCCCCTGTGGTGTTACCCCCGTTGACTATATCGCCACCTGAACCCGTTGCACTTAATGTTGTGCCGGACATACTTAATCCGGTCCCTAATGTTATTGCTGCTAAGTTTCCAGTACTTCCACGCCCTGCTAATTGACTTGCAGACAAACTTAATTCTGCAACATCTCCACTTGAACCAGAAGTATTTGCAAGGAATGAATTAGCTGCAACGTTTTGCATTTTTGCAAACGTTACTACGTCATTGTCAATGGTCCATGTCGCACCCGATCCGCTTACTGTAATGTCTGTTTTATCTCCATCCGTTACGCCTGTAACCGCTGCCCATGAAGGATTTGCGCCCGTCCCATTGGTTTTTAAATAATGGCCTGATGTACCGGCCCCTAATCGAACATAGTTTGTGCCATCATAATAAAGTATATCACCCTGGGCATCCGAACCCATTGCAATCTTTTCGCCATTTACTGCATTATCAGCAATTTTTAATGTCGATACTGCACTTGTTTTTAATGCTGTTGTACCTACTGAATTACTTATCAATTTAACTTCGGTAACGGCAGAATCTCCTAACTTTAAATTAGTAACTGATCCAGTCGCAAGGGCTGTTGTCCCCACGCTATTTGAAATTAACTTTACTGTTGTTACCGAACTATCCGCAAGTTTTGCTGTGCTTATTACCCCGTTATCAATTGTGGCTACTGTTCCATTGCTTGATGTTGTCCAGTCCCCAAAATCTCTTGAAGCAATTGCAAGTAACGGCGTTCCATCTGTATAAGTCAATGAACTATTTACCATTGCGCCAATTGCATCCTGTGCCTGCTCGTCTGTATATCCACCAGACGCATTTTGCCAAGTTGCTGAATATCCGTTTGAAGTTAATACTTGTCCGTTTGTTCCGTGTGACCCTCCTATTTTAAAATGCAAAGAATCCACGTTTACCCTGAATTTATCAGATACAATTCTTGCAGAATCGGGTTGTATGTTTATTTCTGACGAATTACTACCATTGTCAACTGTTAACCCAGAAGATGATCGTTCAAGTTGTAAATAAGCATATTCAGTATTTGCAACATTGGACGTATATAATGCCATCCAATCTTTAAGCCTTATATATGATAGCGAAGATGTTGCTGAATCCGCACCCATTAAATAAGTGTACCCACCGTCATCTAACAAAAAACCCCTTTCGTGTGCATCAAAAGAAACTGTTGTAAAATCTTCAAAATGACCAAGCGCAAAGAAATCAGGATTAGCCATTGATGTGCCTACGTGTGCATAGGTTCCATCCGGTACCGTTCCATCACCTGTATAAATTCCGTTTCCGTCCGTTCCCCCTGCGGTTGCTGCCCATGTTGGGTTTGCCCCGGCCCCCTGTGTCTTTAAAAAATGTCCGTTTGTTCCGGCTGCAAGTCTTACCCAATTAGTCCCATCATAATACATAATATCACCTTGTGCATCCGACCCTAATGCTATGTCTGTTCCATCTACTGAATTGTCTGCAATTGTTGCGGCAAATGATCCTGTACCGCTTCCCGTAACGTCACCAGTCAAAGTAATTGTTTGGTCCCCTGTATTAGTTCCTGAAATTGTTGCATCACCTGAAAATGTCAAAGTTCTATTTGAATTTCCAGTAACAATCGAAAGTGTTTTATTTGAACCGGTTAAATTTTCTGCATTTGTAATTTGCAAGTAATGGCTTGGGCTTGTATCATCTTTTAAATAAATGTCCCCAAAATATCCGTCCTGTGTTGAAGTTGTGGAATTAGAAAGTGCGTCCGTAATTCCATATCCACTTAATGTTGTCGGTGTTCCTGTAATTTTACTCCAAGCAACATCATTTATTTTTACATTCGTTACTGAATTAGTTGCAAGTGCTGTTGTCGTTACTGCATTGCTTATGATCTTAACTGCTGTAACTGCGCTATCTCCTAATTTAGCTGCTGTAATTACTCCGTTGTCAATAGTGGCAACTGTTCCATTACTTGATGTTGTCCAATCCCCAAAATCTCTTGAAGCAATTGCAAGCAACGGAGTGCCATCTGTATAAGTTAACGAACTATTAACCATTGCACCAATTGCATCCTGGGCTTGTTCATCAGTATATCCACCTGAAGCATTCTGCCAAGTTGCAGAATATCCGTTTGAAGTTAATACCTGTCCGTTTGTTCCATAACTGCCACCAATTTTGAATAGCAAACTATCAACACGTAAAATAGATTTATTGCTTCTTATATCAATTGAGTCCGGGTAATACTCTGCCAATGTACTTGAAGTAGTTCCCCCATCTTTATAAACTCCAATTGCAACTCTCTGGTCTGTGTTGCCACCAAAAGCATACACATAAGAATCATCATCATAAAATGTATTATTGTTGCTTCTTATTCCAGAATAACTTCCTGTTGCCACAAAATAGTTATACATTAAGTTTGCACTATCTGAAGCAATCAAATAAACGTTTTGGCTTGATTGTGAAAAATGCAATCCACGTTCTCTTGCATTCAATTGTATTTCATCTTCATTGGTAAAATTTCCCAAAGCAAAAGCATCGGGATTAGCCATTGATGTACCTATTTTTGCATAAGTTAAATCTGGTACAGTTCCATCGCCAGAATAAATTCCGTTTCCATCTGAAGTGCCTCCACCAGAAATAGTTAATTCCGTGCCACTTCTTGTTATTGTTATCCCTGAACCTTCTTTAAAACTTATATCTGTTGCTGCTCCGGATAAATCTAAAGTGAACGTTGTGCCATCATCGGAACCGCTAAAACTTTGACTATCTGTATTATCAAGGTATGCTGCAAGTGAAACAGAATTTGATACTTGTCCATTTATTGTACTTGTCAAAAGATTAGAACCAATTGCAAGCACATTTGTCGCAATTACTAAAACGGTATCTGTTATTCCGTTTACGTTTGAAGTAATTGAATTTCCAGAAATACTTATTAAATGGGTTCCTATGATTAGGCTTGTATCGCTGACTCCATTTACTGACCCCGTAAAAGTATTTCCACTTATTGAATTTGAATTTGAATTGATAATATTTACTGTTGACCCAGTTACTCCATTTACAGTTGTGCTTAATGAATTAGTCGAACTTGTGTTGCTTACTGATCTAACGGTTAAGGTTGTATCAATAATACCATTCACAGTTGATGTTAATGTATTTCCATTTTGAGTAATTACATTTGTAGTGCTTCCAGTTAATAGACCTGATAAATCTTCTGTATCACTTACGCCATTTACTGTTGTAGTTAAAATAGAACCAGATAACGAACTTGTAACATTTCCAATTACTAAAGTAGTGTCTGTAACTCCATTGGTATTAGATGTAATTTGATTGCCTGATAAATTGACAATATGCGTACCAATAACCAAAACAGTATCTGATTGACCGTTGACCGATCCTGTTATGACATTGCCTGAAATACTTAACGCATTTGAATTAATTATACTTGCTGTTTTAGTAGCTTCACCATCACCCGACAAACTTGCTGATATGGTATTTCCAGAAGTTGAAAATACATCCAATGTTTGTGCATCTGTATTGTCAAGGTATGAAGCCAAAGAAACAGAATCCAATAAACGACCGTCATTTATTAATGAAAATTTTAAATAGTTTCCAGCAATAAAAAAAGTATCAGGGTATTGGATTTCGTTTGTTCTGCTAGAATCATTTAACGTAATTGATCCGCCCGATTGACTTAAATTTATTGTGCCACCGCCTGCAAGAATTGAAATAGTTTGAATCTCATTAGTTGCTGAACTATCATTTAAAACAACAGACCCACCGCCTAAATCCAATCTTAATGTTCCTTTGCCCGCTGTTGCTGTTAAACTTTGAATTTCGTTTGAAGTGCTACCATCGGCCTCTGTACCTGTTATGATTAATTTATCTGTTCCTGGCACGTAGTCTGTTGAAATTATGCCGGCACCTTCAAATTTTAATGTTTGATTACTTATTACTTCGGTGTCTGAATCGTCTGCGTCAATGGTAAATGCTTCATTCGTTGTGCTTCCATCAACTTCACTTTGCAAATATCGGCCGTCAATATCAATAGTGTTACCTTCACTTATAGTTATTTCACCAGTTGACCCATTCCATGACAATGTTTGGTCATCAGTATCAGTATAAGAAGAAGTTAAAATTAAAGTATCACCGCTTCTTGTAATGTCGAAATTGGTACCTTCTTTAAAATAAATTGTAGAACTTCCTAAGCTGTTTGAAATTACAGAATATAAACTACTTGATTCTGTATTTAATGAAAGAACGCCCTCATTTGATATTGTCGAATCTGCTAAAATAACTGACCCACCATCCACAAGACGTATAGTTCCCTTGCCTGCTGTAATTGTTAAATCCTGTGTATCTGTATCGTCTAAATATGCACTTAAATCCACTTGCTTATAAACTTGCCCATCACTTGACAAACTTAACCTTAAAATATTACTTGCAATTTCAAAAGTATCTATTGTTTGAATTTCGTTAGTTAAAGAACTGTCTGCTAAAACCACATAACCGCCTCCGTTATCAAGTCGAATTGTTCCTTTTGTTCCTGTAATTGTTAAATTTTGAATCTCATTTGTTGCACTTGAATCATTCAAAACTACATAGCCACCGTTTACAAGTCTTAGTGTTCCGGCCCCGGCTGTTGCGGTTAAGTCTTGCGTATCTGATCCACCGCCGCCACCTCCGGCAATTTGATTCCAGGTATTATCTTTCCAATAAAATAATTCAAAGTCATCATTTATAACAAAATAGCTTTGCTTGTCTGTGGGTTCAAATGTAGGAGTCCCACTTGAATAAGTTGGCTGCAACCTGTAACCAGCGAAAACCCAAATCCCACCACTTGAATCCCTTTGGTATTCATACCAAAAGCCCGTTGCTGTGTCTATTGCAAGTTCACAATAATAATCTGTGTTAACTGAAACTGTTGGCTCACCGTTAGTATAACATACTCCGGTCCCTTTAACTACGTTATTTTGTGAAAATCCAACAAAGGATAAAAGCAAAAAAGATAAAATAAAAATTAGGTGTTTCATTCAGTTATTTGTTTTATAGTGCCCTTCTGCATTCCGTATGTATTGGAATTTGAAAGTAAATAATAGTCCAAAGGATCAAGTCCGTCTGCAATTGCAGCGGTGTCGTTATCGTAATATGCTAAAACATTTACAGGTGGATTAAACTTGCAGCGTGGATCCCTACCGTTAAAACCTACATTGGTATCAATTCCTATAACTAATCCGTCCGAATCATTTATTTGAAATCCCACGTCTTGTTTTATTTGCCTTAATACTCCCCATGCCCAACCATAAGTATTATCATTTGACAATAAATAATAATCTCCTTTGTTAAACCAGTTTTGATTGTGTGCGTTCGTATCATTTTGAAAATACAAAAGGGAATCACAACAACCGCAAGCATCCCCACCGGCTCCGCTGCCGCCGGTACTTCCAACTGGCAACCATGCACCACGTTTCCAAGTCAAATGAATGTCAAAAGAATCTGAAACATTTATCCCGTACATACTAAATGCCGCCGATCCTGTATTCCTGATTGTTACATCATCGCCCCAGGTTGTGTCTGTTGGGGTCGGCAAAGTCAATGTTATGTTTGGGGTAGTTTGCTCAATTACAAATGAGCTAAAATGATCCACAGTACTAAAAGCATCCCCAATAGTTCCGCTTACTGTAATATCCGGAATGTATAGGGTAACTTTTTTAAATGCATCATTAAGTAGGTATTGAGCATTTAAACTCAATCCCAAAAACATTGCAATTAATAAAAATACTTTTTTCATTAAATTTATTTTTTAAGTAGTCGTTTCAGTAGGGCACCACAACGTATTGTGATACCCTACATGAACGAACTACACTAATCCCTGTTTATTCTCCCTTTCCCACTCAATTCACGATAATAATTAGCAATCAATAAATCATTACCTCCAATTTTTCCATCCTCAAAAACAATAGGCCACTTTCCAATAGGGCAATGCGTGTCCTCTAATCGCAATTCAAAAGGATTTATATTTACTTTTGACTCCGATTTGACTCCGATAATGCACTTGCATATTTTACAAGAGTCATTATTCCTATCATAGTTTGGGCATTTATAGCATTTTTGTTTTCTCGCTTCGATTAAAGGATCGTTATCGTTTAACCATTCTTTTGTAAGCAAATGTTTTCCAAAAAATCCTTTTACTTTACTTATCGTGTTCATGTATTAATATCTGTAATTCATTCTACTCGAAGAAGGATTTTGAACGGCCTTTTTAGTTTCGGCTTTTATAAAATCAACATCTTCGTAATTAAATCCGGTCGCTGTATTTTTTTTATACTTATCATATTGAACCGTTATATAATTTATCATTTCATTAATCAATAAATCGGTTAAGTTTTTAACCTGTCTTGACCAATGGCCTACCTCCTTATCATTTAAAGCATTCATATTGGTTTGGTCTTGGGTTGTTACAACCAATCCTTTACCGTCTGCTTTGTATGTATCGAGTACAGCTGTTTGATAAATTATTTTATTTGATATGATTTTTACTAAATACTCTTTCCATAAAGTATCGTATTCAGTTGTAGTAAACTTCTTTGCTAATGTCCATTGACTTGCACCTGGGCCAGGTTCCTGTGTGTTTGAGTTTTGCAAACTTTTGTAAACATCACCTTTATAAAATGTAATGTAATTAACCGCATAGCTTCCGGCTTTCCATTCAATAGCCGTTGACCAATCAATAACGTCAGCTTTTAGATTATCCAAAAAGTCTTGCCCTAAAGTTGTGCGTATAAATTCTTCTTCAATAATCTTTTTATAAGAATTTATTTTGCCTTCTGGATATTCACGCTCTACAATTGAATGCCTTTTAACCTCCCAAGTTGTTATCATTTGTTTTGGTTTTTTGGTTATTCAATGCAGCTTCTTTATTAGCCTTTTCTAAATGGTCAAAAGGATTTTTTGAGGCAATACCAATGCCTAAAAATTCATTTTTGCCGGTGAACTCATTTATAAAAGTTATGATCTTGTTTAAAATTCCGTTGTCGATTGAGTCCTGATAATATTCAATTAATGGCATCCTTGTCTTAAGAATGTCGATATACACATTTGAAGAAAGTCCGCCCCCTTCATCTATGCCTAAAAGCTTAGGACTCCAACCATTAACCAAGCATATTTTTGAAGTGGTTAATTGATCTATTTTTTTATAATAATCTTCGTTTGTGTTGATATTAAACTCATGTATAAAAGAAGGGCCTGCGCCAAATGCCCGTTCACTTAATAAAATTGATTGAGGGTCTGTTCCTTGATTTGTAAAGTTATAAGCCCACCTATGGGCAACATTATCAAAACCTGCCTTTATTGCATCTTCATTTTCGACTTGGGTATCGTTACCTGGGCCGTTTTCTTTTTCAATGTAAACCTTTCCAGTAAAATTATTATGGGCTGCTGTTAATAGATATTCTTTGTTTTTTATTTCTAAAAAAGCATCCATCATACAAGGCAACCAATCAGGACGTCCATAAAAATCATTTTCACCATGTTTATAGTGAAATATAGTTTTAATAGTTCCTTTTTTATCTTTTTCAACCAATGGGAATACCGGGACCTCCCTTGGTGGATTTTGTTTTATGTATTCAGGTGCCCAGGATTTACTTATTGCGACTGTGCGCTCTGTAAATAAATCCGGAATTTTGTAAAGTACGTTTCTTGTTGGGTGGAAAGTTATTTTAGACTTGTATTGCCCTAAGCTTTGATTTATTTCAACCTCAATAAATACATTTCCATTTGCTTTTAAAGATCTAAAACAAACGTTTTTAAAACTTGACCAATCGAATGGGTTTAAATCAATTGTTTTTAATTGGTCTAAGTATTTTAACTTGGCTTCCTTGCTTATTCTTATCGGTTCTTCGCCTTCTTCTGCTATATCGAAATCTGAATCGACAATACTTTTTATCTCTGTTTTGCCACCAAAACAAGCAAAGCCAATAGACTTTATAACGCCCCCTAAAGTAGGGGATAGGGCTGCAAGGTTATCAATAAATCGTAATACGGTGTGTTGTGAGTCTGTGGTATAACCAGAATAAGGAATGTACGGATTTTTATTAAAGAGTTTTTTAAGTTCTTTGGAATCAGTACACTCCTCTGGTATTGGATTAACGAGTTTAAAATTCTTTAAAACTGCATTAATCTGTGAGCTACTATTATCGAATGGATTAATAGCCACATTTTACTTTTTTGTAGTTAAATTACTTGGACCGCCAAATGTATTGGTTGCCTCTACTGGTTTATTTTCTTTTGCTTGTTGATCCTTGAACCATTGACAATTCTTTGCAAGTGATTCCATGTTTAATTTTTCTCTATTCGCAGGCAATGGGTTTTCACTTATTAAAGTATGTTTTCCACCATTACGAGCTAAGATAGATTTAAAATCATCCTGACTGGCCGCAGGTATTACCCTGCGACCATCCGGATAGATATTCGATTTCTCAACGTCTGTTACAACATCCCAAGGCTGCAAATTAACTTTGAATGGATTTGATTGCCCATTTGCATGGGAAACTTCAAAATAATTAGATTTTGTAAGTGCGTAAGTTTCTTTAAGTCCTAACATAATTTTTAACGGATTAGTAATTTAAAAATTAAAGGTTTTAATTAAGCTGCAAGTGCATCCAATTCAGCTTCGCCAAATGTTGAAGTTTTGCAATGGTATCCTAGCTTCTTCATTTGACCGACTAATTCAAGACTGTAAAATGAATAATCATTGTTACCAACTCCGGACTGGCTACCAACTTTTGCACGCAATACAGTTGGCCCTTTTGCCCATGCGCTTGTAGCGGCATCGGTGATATCAACGCCATATAATCTAATTTCACCGTCTTTGAATTGAACAAATGCAAACAATGCACATTCAGCTTTTAACAAGTTAAGTTTATGACATTTTGTTGCTGTTTGTCCTTCGTATTGGACTGAAATTTGAACATCATTTGCAGCACCACCTTCGCCACCTGTTTCATTTACAAATGCTGTTTTGTTATCTGAAAATTCATAGATACCCAACAGATCAGCTGTTGTTAAAGTGGCACCTGTGATTTCATATCCCCCAGTTGGTGAAGTTGCTGCTAGTGTTACAGCTGTTAAATCGGAAATTCTACCGATCCACATTTTTTGTACACCGCCAATCTTATCATCACATCCACCAGCGGCCGATTGTACTAAGTCTGCTATTTTAGCCATTATTAATAATTTTTAGGTGTTAGTAAATAATTAAGCGGTCAATGTTGTTAAACTTCTGTTTACGATATAATTCGTTTGAAGCGGTTTAACTGCTAATTGATAATTAGCTTCTAATTCATACTTACCTCCTTTTGATAAGTCAGCTGTTTTTTGAACGACCATACCCATGTCAGGGAAATTATTTATACCGGTGTTTGGTACATCAATTGCAATTCCAAAGTTTTGTGGAACTGACAATAACATTCTGTGATGATAGAATCCTAATTTCTTAGCTGTTTTATCCCAGTCATAACGGGCAACGAAAACAATACCATCCCAAACTAAAGCGTCAGGACGTACTAAATTTTGTAATTCAATTCCCATTTCAGCTGCAAGTGTTCCGTTCATTTTATAAGACAATGAACTTGCTAAGTTTGGATAAGCTGCCAAAATATCTTTTTTCAATTTATTGAAAACTCCGGCACTACATTCGCAAACAGGGTACATATATTGTGATCTCATTGCATCCATAGCACCTCCAAAATCAGCATTGGCTAAGGTTGCAAGTTCTTCGGCATAACCTAAAGCATCGCCTGTGAAAATATGCCCGTCAGTATCACCGCCTGCAAATGCGTTATTGATATGTGGATATGAACCTGTCATAAGTGCATCAACTTGTTTTAATCTACCGTCAGCGGTTCCAAATGTTGCTGTTGCTCTTGTAACAATTCCGGCTGCAAGTGACAAAGGATTCGCTGCAAGTACGTCTGTAATTATTTGGTGATTGCCAAACTCTGTAATACTTGTAAAGTCGTTAGCCATTCCGTTGGCTGCCTTTTCAACAAATTTCTTTAAGAATAATTTGCCCCCTTCACTATTTAATGCATCGTTAAGGTCGTTTGCTGTTCCCCATAGTGGTTTCCAGATTGCGTCTAATTCTGCAAGTTGAGCGTCAGCGCAAAACTCCATGAATACATGGTTTTTGCTAAGTGCTTTGCTTAAGTTGGTTACTGAATAATCAGTAATTGCAGTCCTTGAACAGTTTGAAGGTCTTGCTGTGGTAATATACTCAATGCCCTCTTGCGAAGTCCAATAAGCTGTACCATTTACAACGTTGTCGGAAATATTATATACTCCCAATTCGTTTGCTAAAATGTTTTGTTTGTAAACCAGAATAAGCGGTAATAGCTTAGCCATAACCGCCGAGGATAACGCAATTGTTCCCCCGTTGACATTTCCATTCGGGCCTCTGGATGCTTGCCCGTAAATGTCGCTAAAATCAATCATTAAAGATGGCATCTTAATTTTTTTAGGTGTTATTTAAAATTTGTGTGTTATTCTTTTCCTACTGTTGCCCAATTACTTACCCCAGGTTTTTGTTTTGTATCGGCTTGGTGTTTTTCAATTACTTTGCCGTCACCGGGTATAACCTGACCTTTGGTTTCTTTGATAATATTCAGCTCATTTCCAAATTCAGCTTTTAAAGATTCCAAAGATTCTTTTGAGAGTGAATTTGCTTTTACTTCTTCGATTGCTCTTTGAAGTTCTGCAACTTGTGCGCTCGTTTGCTCGATAACTGATTTATAATCAGCTTCGATTTTATCAGAAGTAGCTTTAACTGCTGCGTCCAATTCTGACTTAAAAAGCGTTGCAACTTCATTTGTGAAATTCACAATTAAATCAGCTCGCATATCTTCGGATGCTGTGGTCAATTTTTCATGTACTTCAACATCGGTAGCCTCTGTTGGTATTCCCAAGAAGCTTTTTAAAGCGGTGCTTATTTTTTCTTTTAATTCGGTGTTATTCATAGTGTTATTTATTTTTAGTTGGTGTAAACTTTTAATCTTTTGAGTGCGAAATCTTCGGTTCCAATTGCATCGACTAATCCACGTTTTTTAGAATCCAATGCTGGGAACATTGCGCCCCTTAGTGTTTCTTCTTGTTTTTTTATTGGTCTGTGGTTAAGTACAATTCCTTGAAATGCCTGAACGGTTTCATTTAAGGATGCACGGATCAATTCAGTATCTCCGGTTTCAATAAATGACCTGATTGCAGCATTTTTATCGCCGCTGCCGTCTGCATATATGTCCTGAAAACGTTCTTTATATTGAGCAATAAATTTTCTGTCAAGTGAAACAAATGCGCCAATTGAACCGACCCTGGATAAATTACCAGATGCAATAATTTCTTTAACTCCGGCAATTGCTAAGTAAGCTGCTGACCCGGCATTATGAACCAATGCTACAACAGGTTTTTTAAAATCCTTAATTGCATTGAACATGATTTGCCCGGCCATTGCTTCGCCGCCTCCGGAATTAACTTCAATGATTGCCCCGCTTACATTTGGGTTTGATTTAAAAGAAAGTAAGTTATCGGCTAAGTCTTTTACTCCTAATGAGCAAAGGCCACCGTTAACACTCATATAGTCATTTAGGTATAGTTTTACAACCGATCCTTTGGGAACTGCTTCGACCCTGTTATCTATATTTTCTTTTAAATCAGCTGTTGTAATTACCCCGGCTGTGGTTATCAATTCAATGCCTTTTGTTTTTTCAAATGCCATTGTTCCGGTTTCCAAAGCATGGATAAATTGAGCTAAGTAACCCATTCCGATTGACGGGTCAATTGCTAACTCCTTGCCGTATAACAAGGAAAATGCCTTATCAAAACTCTGGTTTGTGGTGTTATCCATTAAGTGAATTACAACGCAATATTAATATAAAAGAATTATACTAATATGTAATCACTTGACTGTCATACTTCAAAATGAAGTAAGGTATTTATTTTGTCCTTGCCTTGATTGTTTCTAATGTTCTTTTATTGACCCCGTAACGGGCTGATAAAATGACCAGACTTGTCTTTGAATTAGTTAAAATAGTCTTTAATAGTTGACTATCCGGGATCGCTTCAATTTTTTTAAAGTCAGAATCCTTTGGGTTTTCGATTCCCATTTCTTTTAAAAAATCAGTTCTAAGTTTTAAGTTCAAATTAAACCGTTTTGAGTTGCCCAAAATTCAAATAAACCTCTTACCTCCCCTGATACGTCTTTGCCCATGCAACAAAGTTTGTTTTGACTCAATTCGTATTTGTCGTGCAATAAATAAAGCCGCCCGTTGTTAAATGTTTTGATTGCATCGACTGCTCTATCATATTCACTTTCAGGTAGTTTGCTAAAATCAAAGTACATTCGCTTTGCTTAGTTGGCGTTTTAATTTCAAAATATCAGACAAGCAGCAATATTTTTCCTGGCTCCATTTTTCTTTATTATGTGCCTGAATTACTAAAAGCCAATCATCATCATTTTTTGACTTCAAAACCATTTTAATAAGTTCCCGGCTTTCTTCACTTATTTTGTCCGGGTCAATATCGGTAGGCAAAGGATCAATTTCAAATGTTTCCCCTGATTGCATACGTTTTAAACTTTCGTTCCAATCGTTTACAGACTTATTGGCTTCTTCTGGGGTTTGAAATCGCTCAATCATAATCCCTTTTGAAAAATGGGAATAGTGAACATTTACAGGCTCGCTTAAGATCTTGGTAATTATCTTATGGCCGCCCTTGATTTGAATTAGTGCTTGTATCATTATACTGTTAGTTGAAATTCTTTATGATAATAACAATATGTAGCTGTATCGCATTTACATATTAGCCTGACAGTTACCGTTTTATCTGTGTAAACTACTGCCGCCGCCACGTAACTAATATTATTCCCTCCGTGCTTCCATGTATAGTGAACTGTACCTGAACAACCTGGCAATGATCCTGTCATGCTAAATTTTTTGCCAGTGTCAGTTAATGCGGTGCTTAACGTGTCTGTTAAAATTGGGGCTACCAATGGCACCAATTCGTTAAAATTGCAAAGGCTGTCATCTAAAAAGTAAGTTGAAGTTGAAACTTTAAACCTGACTTTAAAACTATTGCCGTAAACAGTTGTATTTTCAATAATAGGCTGACTTGTAGATTCTATTTGAAATTCCTTGCCCGTGCAATTAACTAAACTGGTTACCGCCAAATTACTTTCTACTTCCATTTGGTCAACGCCTAATCTGGCTCCGATCCATGTATCTACTGGATTATGTTTTGCGACAAATGCAATCCCCAGTGCTTTGGTAGTTGTACCTGTAATTGTAACGATCAATTTATAATTGACCTCCCTTAAGTAGTCCTGGGTTAAAAGGTAATTTTCAATCTCAAACTGAATTTGGGCTGCCAGTTCATCATTGGTATTTCCTGTGGAATAAGTTACATTTATCGGGATCGTAAGTTGTGCCCCAATGCCTAATGAATCTGCGGTATGTACTTTAATCCAATTTAATTTATAGTCTAAGTTCCAATTATAAAGAAATTCAGTTTTAAAATTCCAACGGTCCCAAATAACCGTTCTTTCTGTGATTTCGGTTTCAACTACGCCTGTCATTCTTTTAATCCATGACCTTAAACTTGGAACGTGGTATATTTCATTATCAATTGGCTCGACTTTCCAATTAGTTAGTCCCGTATCTGGGTTTTCCCATTTCTGTTCATGGGTACATGTTTCGCTTGTTGGTGTTGCTGCCGGGGTTAATAAGGTCCCAGTACATGATCCGCAATCAGTTTGACCTATCGGACTACAATAATTGGGGCAACCATAACCGCACCAAACGATAACCCTTTGAAATTCCCAACATTTTTGAAGGGATAAAATTATTTTTTCATCGTAATCGGTCCATTCTTGGCTTTTACCTTTTTCTCTGAATTGAATTTTGTCAATCGCTGCCGTACCTACGTAATTCCCAGTCTTATGTAAAAAATACGTTTGAGCTGTTTTTGAATAAACTACGGTCGGGGGGTATTGCTGTTGGTCTGGATCCGGGCATTCATTTTCTTTTGGGTCAATTACATAGTTGGCCTCTGTTCCACTACTTCGGCTTGCATCTGAATAAGTTACCAATACCCTAAACTGAATTACGTCTGTTGTGGTGATCTTTTCTAAGTCTATCGGTTCCTGATATCGCTGCCAGTTAGTACCGTCTAAAGTGTAATCAATTACTTGGGTAGCTATGCCTGTGCTATGGTCCCCTTCTTCTGTAACGACAAGTATATTTTTAGTTCGTGTAAAAACAAGGACCGGATATTTACCCTGAACTTTTACGATTTCATGCTTAAAAATTTTGGGGCATCCATCAGAAAAAATAACTTCCATGATGACCTCGAAATCATCTGCCGGCGCAACAGCTGTACTTGTTTCATGCCATGGGCCAACAGCGTTTAGGTATCTCCATTTGAAAATAGTTGCTGAAACTGTGCTTGCAACCGTTCCGGTACGGGTAAAATTATAATCTGCTCCGCTTGGTGTTATTGTTAAAATCGGAAAGTTGTTACAAGTAAAAGGAACCTCAAAACCGTTGCAATCGTTAAGACTTTGATTATCAGCTTTAAAAGTTAATTCAGCTGTTTGACTTATCGGATCATAACCCGAAATAGCTAATAATCGGGCCATTAAATCCCCTGTATGGATGTTAGGGGAACTAATTAACATCCGGTTTCTGAAATCTTCTGAAAAATAATCTTCGACCCCCAGGACTGTATTAAATTGTAGGGTAGGGGTGTTCTTAAATTCTTTTATCCAACGTTGATAAAACATGGTATAAAGATCATCTTCAAACCAACCGTATGCTATTTTATTGCTTGGTACGGTTAAAGTGGTGTTTGGAAATATACCCACAGCTCCGGTTGCCTGATGGCAAACTTGATAAACATGGGGGATATTATAAACAATGTTATTAAAAGTAAACAAGTGATATTCTGCAAAATCAAACCATTGATTTTGAGCTGTGGAATAAGTGTAATATAAAGGCTCGAAACCTCCGGCAAATAATATCCGGGGTGCTATTTTAAAACTTAAATTACCTTCTAAATTATCGAGCATATAAGGTGCTTCGATCTTATCACCGTTTAGTCCTAAGTTGGTAACATCTGAATACGTGGCTTCAAAGTATGGGTTTTCCATTACCTCGTTTTGGTCCGGGTCATCCTTTGAAAATCCATTATCTATAAATCTACTATAAGGCTCGTATTGATCCCATTTATAGGACTTTATTTTTTCATCTGTGGACTTTTTAAAACATAAGATCAAATTCTTTTCGACCTTTTCAGCTTGGATGTATTTTTCGGTGTCCTGGATTAATTTAGGTTTCCAGTCTGTTAACTCTGACTTGTAAAAACCTCCTATGTTTTCGCTGTAATACTCTATGTCATAAGGGGTTAAGAAGTAAACCGTGTTATTTGAAAAGTCAGTATAAACGTGAAGATTGTATAAGTGGCAAATGCCTTTTATAAAATCAAGTATCGTGTCGTGTCTTAGATTTTCACCTACGTTTATTTTGTCGCCAGCTTGTAGATAATTCCTAATAGGGTTATTTTTGAAACTTGACCCCGATCGCATCCATACCCCGGTTAAGTTGCTTCCATTTGCTTGATAGCTTACATAGATCTTATCTCCAGGATTAACGATAACCCCGCTGCCAAAAAATGTTACTTCGTCCTCAAAGACGTAACCACTTTTCAAAGTTGCCGTGTCGAATGGTGCGTCTATTTCTTCAACAAACCCATCATTATGTTCTTTGATTAATCTAAAAATAACCTGTGCCCCGCCTCCAAATGTGCTGCCTGATTCAATTAAAATCTGTGGAAACAAATGCACCTCAAAATCAAATATTCCCGCCTTTGTAAATATTCCGGTTGCCGGATCATAGGCCCCGCTTGGATCCTCTAATTCTACATTAAACTTTAGTTTTTGATCTGTGGCCCCGGTCTTGTTTAGCTTGGTATAAAAATATTCCCTTTTGGTTATTATTGCTTTCCTTTTAACGGTTCCGGTTAATTGGGAACTAAACTTGATATGTGCTACTTGTTCTGGGCTGTTATTAAAATCTTCTTTGTTGATGTAAGTTACTAGCTTCCTTCCTTTATCAGTTTCAAGCAGCGGGCATCTTACGCCCCATCCGGCATTGCAAAAAGATAGATCAAATATTTTCTTTGCATGCACCAATGGCCTAAAGTCCGCCGGATTTAAAACAGGTTGCTTTTCTGCATAATTTACATAACGTCCATAAAATACGTGCCCCATGTAGTAGCCTGGGTCCCCATCTAAATACTTGGCATTGTTTATAAAGTTATCAATCAGGTTTTGATCTGTATATTCAAATTCACCTAAATTTAGGCCATCTAAATAGTTTTCTTTTATGTACTTAATCCAATGGCCTGAATCTTCTGTAATCTCTATGTCTATTCTATTTGATTCCCGATCAAAGCCTGTTACTCTTAAATTGTTTTGATTTAAAACTCTATGACATAATTCAACATCGACTGAATGATCCGGGTAAGTATTGTCAAAAGACTCTACGTCCATTGATACCCTTAGCAATGCTTTATTTTTGTCTGTTGCTGGCAATGAAGTGTTTACAGTTGTTTCTACTGTGATCTCATTAATATTGGATAGTTTAATGACTTCTTTTGAAAGTGCTATTTTAAAGTCGGTATCAATATCAAAATATATGGATCCGTTTACCTTCCAATGATCCGGAATATAACAATACGCCGGTGCTGAATTTCTAAGTTTGAGTTTTAAGTCTTGCAGCATCTTTTAAAATATGTTATATAAAAATACCGTAATATAAACGCCTGCGCTTGCTCCAATACCTGCACCTGAAGAATATAAAAGTCTATCTTTAATTGTGCCGAATGCAATCTTTTTTATATTCCATGACCAAATAAATGAAATTAAAAACCCTACCATTGCAATGCCTAAATAAAACTCTTTGCCAATTAAATAGGTGTTTATTGCAACAAAAAAGACCTGTAAAAATCCTGTGCAAAATAATTTCATTCCTTTGGTGTTTGTTTGTCTGCAATTATCATATCAAGAAGTATAGAATAATTTGCAAGGTCAATTAGCGAATCGTGAATTGATTCATTATTTGGTGCTTTATTTGAATTTAATAAAACTCCTAATCTTGCTACCTTCGTAGAAATCAAGCTAAGGCAATTCAATTCTGCGGTTAATCCTGAAATATTCCCAGCTAATTTAAAATTGCTTAACCTGTCTGCATTGGCATAGTCATTGCCTTTTTTAAATATGATTGATTTCATTTCTTCAATCATTAAATCAAAATGCTTTTGCTGTTGTTCTATGTTCATATATCGCTATTTTGTGATCTTATTCCTTCGCCTACATAACCCGTAAAAGTTACCTCAACAAGTTTATTTTTTTCAAGTACCTTGTATGTTCCGGAATCTAAAATAAATTTTTCCCATTTTAAATTTGCACCGTACCCACGTTGTGCATGGTGCCCGGCACTTGAAAAAAAGTTTGAAATCCATGTTTCGATTCCGGTGCATCGTTCTAATTCCATTTTAAAACTTACTTTCTTTGTGCCTTTGGGAATAAAAAATGTTTCCCCTCCGGTCTTGTGTTGTGTTTGGCTTAAATCAAATGCTTTTACTACTGTGGTGCCTGATCTTTCAATGTCAACGCTTTCCGGTATTCCTGTGTGGAACATTGAACGGCCTCCCATTGGTTCTAAGAACATTACCCCCAGGTAATTATCTTGTTCAACGCAATCGCAATAATTTATACGGTATTCGGTTCCCGGTTCTGCGGTGCCGTCATTAACTAAAATAATTGCATGGGTTGGCTTTGCAATTGAATACTGGTTATAATCTAAGGCAACATACTTAACTGTTGTCGCACCTGACAAAGTAAAGGATTGAGTACTTCCAATTTGTGTGCTACCTGAATAATATTTTATTGTCATGGTTCCAACTCCTAAATACCATAAATAATCTTTTGCGCCATGACATAACGTCCATGCCGCTGGTCTTTGAGATAAAAGTAGTCCGGTGCGTGGTGAAATAAACCCAGCTGAATTACCAAACAGTTGCTGTGTTTCTACATTGGCGTTGGCATTAATTATGTTGATAGTATTTGAATCGAAATCAAATTCTTTTTCCCCTCCGTCCGGGCAATTGTCAGTATTAAATGTTACGGTCCCGTATTTTAGTTTGACTTGTTTAATAATGTTAGTGTCAACAGTTGCTGTGCTTGCATCGGTTGGGAATGAAGTATAAACAAGGCCACCACATAGTGCCCTAAATTCTTTCCGGAATTGAACATCTGCGGCAAAAGGTTTGTATTTAATATCCTCGCTTATTCTGGTATTGTCTGCAAGTGCTAAATACCCGCCCCAATCAATTCTAATGGGGTCCGTTCCTAAATCGTCAAGACTTATATCCCATGCGACTGACCAAAATGCAGGGCTGTATTTCTTAGGTTGTGTTATTAATGATACTGCCATATTATACGGTTGCTCTTTCTTTGGTTAACTTAAAATTAAATGTTTCCTTTGCTGCTTTTATACTGCCTTCAATTGTTCCTTTGGTCGTGCCTTCTAAGGATGCTTCTTTTACTTGCCTTGCTACTTCATTCGCAAATATTTTAATCTGGTCATCGCTCAATTTAATTTCAATCTTTTGCCTGGATGCTGCCGGAACTATGACCGGAATAATAGGCTCGTATTTTGTTCGTGTTGGTCTGCTTGCAAATATTGATTCCCGTCTTTTTAAAACCATATTTTCTAAGTCCGCCATGATTGTAGATGCTTGGCCTGAATTTGTTTTTATACGGTCCTTTTCAAGTAAATCGTAAATCAATCTATGTTTTGTTACTTGCTTGCGTGTGCTAACAAATTCGCCTTCATGCAATTCAGCATCTACGGGCCGTTCGCCTGTTTCATCAATTGGGGCACGGCTGCCACCTGTGTACCCTCCGGCAAAACCACCTTTTGCAAATTTTTCTCTTTTTATTCTTGCAATTTGTACGGCTAATTGCGCCCCAATAAATAATGAAGCAACAGCCCCGCCAATTGGACCTAAATCAACAAATGCCTTGATACTTGCAAGGATAGAATTAGCAACAGCTTGGGATATTGCAGATGCTCTACGCCTTGCAGCTTGTTCCCTTTCAAGTTTTGCAAGTTTCTGATCTTTTTCAAATTCGAGTCTTTGTTCTTCTGCAACATTGCCTTTGGCTAATGCTAACCGTGTGGAAAATTCTTTTTCAATTCGGCTTCGGCTGCGTTCAAATAGATCTTCGCTATTACCGTTCTGAATGTCGAAAATCGCATCACTAACCGATTGGGCTAATTGCACCCCCTGATCTTTTGCTTGTTGTAGTAATTCTTTTACAAATTCCTTAGATGCATTTTTACGTTTTTCGTTTTCCTGGATTGTAATTTCTGTCTGTTTTTCTTCTGATGACCTATGCGCTTCAAGTTCTAAATCTGAAACGTCCTGTTTATTCTTAAGTAAATCATTATCCAATTTTATTTTGCTTTCTTTATAGTCAGCATCAATCTTTTTTATTTCGGCATTTGCTTTAGCTAAGTTAGCTAATTGCAAGTCAAATCCTTTGGCCGGGGATATTTTACCGCTTGCCACATCTTCTTGAATCAGTTTATTTTGTTCCGCAATGGTGTCTTTTATTCCCTGTATTGCAATTAACCTGGTCTTATTTATATTGTCTAAATCAATCTTATACTTTCTATCTAAGATTAAACTGTATTCGTCATTGAAGCCATCATATAAATCTTCAATAGCTTGTAGTTTTTCAAGTTCAATTTGCTGCGACTGATCCGCATATTCTTGTTCCGAAATCAAGCCATTTGCCAAAGACTTTTTTAATTCAGTTAAATTGTCTGAAAACTCTATTTCGATTTTTCTTTTAGCTTGCCCAAGCTCAAAATCGGCTTGATTTATTTCGATATTAATATCAGTGTTGCTAATTTCTAAAAGAATTTTATCAACTTCTCTTTTTATGGTTTGAAGTTTTGAAATAGCTTGCGCCTGCAAATCATCCCTTTGCTTATTTATAGCGTCAATGCTTGACTGTAAACTTTGTTCAACTCCCTGATAGACTTTTCCAATTAACTGAATTTCTTGTTTATCCTTATCCGTAAGTACTTTTTTATTAATCAGTATTTCTTTTTGCTTATTCAGTTCATCAAATTCTTTTTGGGCTTTGGCCTTTGCTTCTGAAATCTGTTTATCAAAAGTATCTTGGATGTTAACCGCCTCCGCTTCTGCTTGCAAGTCCCTTATACGTTCCAATAATTTAGAAATTCTATCAGATTGTTTTTCTAAGTCATTGGTTTTTGTTTTGGTTTCTTCGTCTGCCCCTGGCAATGTTATTGCCCTGCCGTTTAATTTATTTAATGTGGATATGTCATTAATAACTTTTGCAATGATCTTTTTACGATCTTCTTCTGTGCCCGTTGCTTTACTAAAAGCCTGATCTATTTTGTCAAACTCTAATTTTGTTTTGAGTGCGTATGCTTTCGCCGCTTCTGTGGATTTTGGATCATTTAAAACTTTGGTAATTTCACCAAATACCGCCTTTATTTGTGTCCTGAATTGTTCCAAATTTGATACGATCGCCGGATCCAATTCAATGCCTAATGCCTTTGCAAGTTCCTTTTCGGTGTTGCTGAAAGTTTTATCTAAGTCAATGTTTTGCCTTTTTAGTTCTTCAATTTGATCTAACCTTTTTTTGATAAACTGATCCCTGCCTTGTAGTGTGGCTGCAATGTTTATTTTGCCTGCCTTAGCTTCTGCAACTTCTTGGGCTAATTGTAATTGTCTGGAAATTATAGATTCCCTTGTCTTTTGCTTTGTTCTTTCTGCTACCTGTCTAATAACGTTTGCCGTTAGTAGGTTTTCAATTTCGATTAACCTTTTTTGGCTCGCATATTCTAAGTCGTACTGATTTAAAAGAGCCGGGTATTTAGCAACTAAGTCCTGGATTAATTTTATTTTACCCTCCCTCGGTATATTTTCATCCCTTAATGCTCCAAGTGTTCCCCTAATTGCTGCAATTTCTAAATTGGTTGTCTTGGTAAGTTCTTTTAAGCCTCGGTCCAATTCCAATGAAGAAGAAGAAAATACATTTACGCCGTCTGAAATATCAGAAATAAATTGATAAAATGAATTACCTGCACCAACTAAAACCCCTCCTATTGCTTCTTTGAAATTATTGAATTGGACCGTTAATTTCCGTAAGCCTTTTAAGTCTGAATTATTTACAGCTGTCGAAAGTCCGGCAAATCTTTGATTAACTTCTTTTAATATAAGGCTTTGAGCTGTGTATGCGTCATTTGCTTCAACGGCTGCTTTGATTTGTTTCTTAGTGGAATCGTTTAACGAAATGCCCTGCTTTTGTAAAAGGCTTATCCCTTTTATCGGGTTATCCAGGGCTTTGCCTAATAAATTAGCAGCACCGGATAAATCACCTCCCATTACTGTTGATAAGTCTAAAGCTGCTTTTTGCGCTTCACCAAATACTTGTCCCTGTATGTTAGTGAATTTTAGCAACGCACTTGTAACATCATTTAGAATCTGATCCCCATCAATCCCGGTTAAGACTTCTAATTCCTTTGACATTTGAACCAACCCCTCTGCACTTTGACCGCTTGCGTTCCCGGTAACTAAAAGCTGTTGATTGATTTTTGAAATAGCGGTTTCAGCTTGGGTAAATTCTGAAATCGACCCAGATGCAAAAGATTTTAAGGCTCCGATACTTTCAATAATGCCGCCGCCAATTAAGCCCCCTGTTACAATGTCTGAAACTGACAATAGTTTCCCAGAAAGTCTGCCAAAATCATTTGATAATTGGTCAATGTTTCCCCTTACTGATGTAAGTTCCCTAACCTTATCATCTAATTTGCCTATGATCTCCGCCCTTTGAGCTGCTTTACTGATGTCATTCCCTAAGTCTTTAAAAGCTAACCCTAAGTCTTTGACCTCCTTTTCGAGTGCTTGTTCCTTTGCGACTAAATCGCTTCTGAAAATTGCAAGCATGTCCTTTTGGGCAATGATTCCGGCTTGACTTAATTTATTTAGCTCTGGCAAAAGTCCGGTTATTGCGCTTTGATAGTTCCCTACATTTCGCCTAAAATTTTGAACTGCTTGTTCCCGGCTGTTTATTTCATTTGTAACTAAATTGATCTTATTCTTAATTTCTGTGCCTTTGGATGCTTCCAATTCGGCTGTGGTAAGTTTATCGTATTCTAAAGTAAGTTTTGAAAGTTCGGTCCTTAGTCCTATTAAACTATCCTTTGGAATGTTCTGTTTTTGGTTGGCAAATTCTTTTGTAGTAACCGCAATTTCCCGGTTAAGTAGCTTCTGTTGTTCAACTAATTTCTTTTCTTCTTCAATTAAGGGCTGTAATACTGTTGCCTTTTCATTGTCGCTCAATGTTTTGTCAGCTTTTACCCTAATCTTGGCATCCCTTAGCCCTTTTAATTTTATTTCAAGTTTTGCTAAAGACGTATCAAGTTCCCGTATGCTCTTATCATCAATATTATTAAATGCTTGTCGGGTCCGTTCGGCCCCTTCGATAATTTGCTTGGCAAGAAATTCTGTTTTAATTAAATGGGTGTTGACCTCTTTTACCTGGGTTGCTGATAATTCAGGGACCTTCAATTTGTCTAAAGTGTCCTGAGCTAACTTTAATTCTTTTTTTAAGGCAACTAATTCAGATTTTAATTTAGTGACCTCCTTTGTGGCCTCCGGGCTAATTTTTGCGTTCTTGGCTTTGTCCAATAACTTTAAAAGATCATTTAAGCCTTTTGTATCGACTGCGGTATTCAGCTTAACTTGCTTGCTATTGACCTCTTTTATTTGCCCCCGGATCGCTGCAAGTGATTTATAAACCTTATCAAGTTCGGATAGTGTTTTATCATTTCCCCTTACTTCTAATCTAAATCCTAAAGTTTTGGTTGCCATTCGGTGTTATTTTAAATCCCATGTGTTCAATATTTTTTGAGCTTCAAAATCAACTTGGTCCAAAATATCAGTTTCAAGTTGCTCTATCTGCTTTGTGGATTTAGTGCTTTCGTTTATAAATTCCAAACGCCTACCGTTTTTTGAATATTTATAGCTGTTTTTGGTCGGCATACCTTCGTCTTTATGTTTGTGCGCCGTTGCAAATGCAGCCCTTTTAGCTTCTTCTTTTGATTTTCCTTTAGAAATAAAATAATTTATTAATCCCTGAATGTATTTACTTACCCCACCACGCCCCGCCTTGCTTCTACCTCCAAATGGAATGCGACCGGCTTTTACTCCATGCTCTACAAAGACATGGTAATCGTTCATTTCAATTTCTAAATCGGCCCCGTCCGTTTTATTGATTACGCCCGATTGAACTGATTTAATTAATTCCCCTGTGTTAACATGGCCTTGTAGCCTTAATTCAGATTTAATGTCCTCGGCTATACCCCTGCCGCTTACTTTTAGCAGCTCCCTGATCTGTTCTGATAAGTTTTTTGCCATTTAATTTAATTGCACTCCGGAATGTTCCTGTAACATTTTAGTCAATATAAAATCATTTGCTACTTCAATCGTTTCAATGTCTTGCCTTATTAAAATAAGTAATTCGCACGGATGAAACCCTCCGCATTCACATTCATACGGACCCGAATAACCTATTTTAACAAATTGACTACCCTCCATGTGTCATATCTCTACTTTCAAAATCTAAGTTCCAGGTCGGATTGATACAAAGTGCTGATCCGATCTGCAACTCAATGGAAACTCCACATAAACCCGCTTGTCCTATGTCATTATACAGGCTTATTTGTAAGTTATCGTTAAGCATTAACATTGAATTGAACCATGAATTTACCTTAACTAAATCTGCCACTGTATTTGAGTAACTGGTAATTTCTGCGTCATCTACCATTTTGTCCAATACATCCAAATGGTAGTACCCGTAAGTTATGCTTGTGTCCGTGTTGGTGATTTTAACGAATCGGATCTTTTTGAAAAAGGCCAAAATGTAAAGTAGGATCGTTTTGGTATCTCTGAAAATCTCGTTAGGTGTTCGGTCCTGATTTGAGTCTGTGATCTCCTTATTTGATTTTAAAACGTCCAAAATATACAGCTTTACATTGTGGTTTATTTTTACAGATTTTTCTGGATCCCCTAAAACTGATGCTACATTGTAGTCTAATTCATTTGCTAAAACAGCTGGGAAATCAAACTCAAATTGTGTAACTGCCCGTTTTTCAAATCGCTTTGACAAGCAATACCTTGTTTTGGCTGATCTCCAATCATTGCCAATGTTAGCTTTGTTGATTTCATCCAAACTTTCAACTACTGAAAACGTCTGAACGTTTAGGGTAGGGGAATCTGGAAAATATAAGACCGCCTCCCTGATGTGTTCAAAGAAGCGGTCTAAGGTGTATGGGTAATTAGATGGATTCAAATTATTTTCGTGTTGCTTGCCAAAAAATAGTTGATTTCTGAAATTCTACCTTGTTCGCATCCAAATACTTTCGTGCGACCCATTGCGTTGTGATCGGGGTAGTGTTTGCGTTGGTTGTTACCGCTTCGCCAACAATGTAGCCCGGCTTGCTTACGGCCTGACTTTCATCGTTGGGCGTTAACAAAAATACTGCCTTTACAGTATCATATTTTGTTACGGGCAAATTGCCTGTATTTGATTGGCAAAATGCCAAGTTTACTGAAAATAAGAATAAGATTAAAAATGTGTGTTTCATGTATGAATTAATTTTGGTTTACAAATAAATGAGGGAATTTTGTTTTTTGAAGTTGGTGCATTACCTGAATATGCTTAACTCTGGCTTGAAGTCCTGGCATCCCCCGGTCCATAAAATCGTTCTTTAAAACTTCCATTAAATCAATCGGGGTAAAGTCCGTATGATTTAAAAAATAATCCTTGCAGGGATCGACCGGCTCGCCCTTGTAGTGGGTTATCCCTTCATTAATCATTCTAAATCCGGGGATTGCGTATCTTGTGACATGGGTACAATAAACAATAGGCAGCATTTCGGCCAATTTCTTGATTTGGTCTTTGTTATCCTTAAAATCCTTTAAGGTATAACTTGACTGGTTATTGTAATCTACTGAATGTTGCGCCATATTTCATTAAGTTCCGTGCCCTTTTTTCTTGTAAATTCTAAATCGGTGATCTGTTCGGAATTATCCCCAAACGTTAGGTTTTCGATTTCAATATTTTTATTCGCCTCCGGCATTATCATTGCTTATTAATTTAACTGCGTCCGTAAATGGTGCTTTCATTGTAGCCTCATATTTTGATTGACCTGGTTCCGGTGTAAATGCATCCATTTCTAAAAGTTTAGGAATTATTGTTTTGACCCCAACATTTTGGTAAATCAAATCACTCTTTGCCCTTGCTTTATATTGCGCTTCCCGTTCTTCTGGGGTCGTTGGCTGATAAGAAGATTCAAAAAAGTATTTGTTTTCGTTATCTTCTTTTAGCTGCTTAATGTACCCCGAAAACCAAAGATCAATGTAGTGGTAAGTCTGCCAGTCAATATCTTGCCAAAATAACATTCGTTCATTTAGCCAAGTATTAAACCCATCTTCTGACTTGTAAGGGATATTTTCAGGCTCCAACATTAAAGCAATTTCACTAAGCGACTTTGAAAATATCCAGGTCTTATCGGCTTCGGTGTGTTCGGCTCCCTTGTTTTGTTTTAGGAAAGTAGAATACTTGTTGTTAACCTGAATAATCTCAATAGCTTGCTTGACCGTCAAAGACTTAAACACGTCTGATCCATTCAATGGGTGTTTGACAATTTCCGGTAGTTTGTATTCAATTCCTTTGTAGTTAATCGTTGGTCTGATGTTATTGTCAGTCTGATTAATTACTAAATTGAAGTGATTCCAAATTGATACTAAACTTTCCTCTAATTGGGCCTTGCTTACCTTCGATCCTTTGCCGTTCAAATACTCAACATGGTCATAAAGATCTTGGTAAGTAGTTTCTAAAATGGAAATACCTGGCAAATTCATTATGATAGACAAATCAATCTGCAAAACTTCGCTTAGTCCTTTTGCCAATATTAAAATATATTCGGCTCGCCTTTCAAATAATTCATCTGAATACTTCTTTAAGTAATCAATTAACTCGAATTGAGCAAACTCAAAATCGAGCTTCTGGCTTAGTGTTAGTTCGCTTGGTGTTTCGGGTAGTGTAAATTCTAATCTATTGCCATCCGTCCGTGTAAGGGATATTTGAAGCAATTAATTACTAATTTTGTCAAATTCTGTTTTAAGGGCTGACCAAAGGGCATCCCAATCTCCCTTTGCCTGAATGCCGACAGATGCCAATTCCTTCTTAAATTCAGAAGGCTTTAAATATTTGGCTTTTGTTTTTTCAAGTCCTTCTGAAAACAAATCCAATATTTTCATATCGTTTGTTGGGTTGGCCTTAACCGGTTCCGGGGTTTCTGCCTGATTTTCAGACTCCGGTGCAACAGGGTTCGTCATCTCTGTTTTTTTTTCTTCGGCTGGCTGTACCACGTTTTTCTTCAAAGGGTTAACAGGCTTGGGTGCCGGTGCTTGTGTTTTACCTCCCGATCTTTTGGAAACTATGGCAGCTTTCATTTCGTGCCCTCTGAATCTTTGGGAACAATACTGAAACAACCCTTCAAGATCGCCTCTGGTTTCGTGGTTATATTCCACTTTATTGATAAGTTCGATCAAATGCTTTTCAAGTTCTGTTTTACCGTACATGGGTTAAATTTTAAAGTACAAATATACAAAATTTATTAAAAATATACATAGGAAATATTTTAATGTGTTATCTTTGAGCTTCCACTTGTTCTCATAGAATTTACTGTCAAAAAAGCCTGTCAGAAGTGATGGGCTTTTTTAATAAACATAACTTTTAGTAGGTCTTTGGATCCGTTTCTTGTTGTTTACTCCCAAACCTAAAATAGCATACCTTGCAAAGTAACGGGCACCATCCCAACAATGGTTTGATTTATCTACCGGATCGCTTTTGTCGATAATTCCTAATTTGGTTTTATAGACGTATTCCCCTTGTTCCCTAATCCAATTTTCGGACCCCTGAACTAAGTTAATGCCTGAACTATTTAATAACTCGATCCCTTGTTTAACTGATCCAGGGGGCTTGTCGGCTGGCAAAATGTTCCAACCTTTTTTTTGCAAAAGAACTATCCCGTCCATGTTTGCCGAATCGGCAATAATCGGATCACTTTTGGTTATGCCGTATTTTGGCAGTAATTCATCAAAAGAGCTGGCATGAATCCCAGTTTGATAGATTAGTTCTTGTCCGACAAATTGCCCGTTCTTTAAAATACCGCATTTTGTTAGGGTAGTGGGGTCATGAGTAAATCCCCAGTCTATTGCATATCCGAAGTTCTTAAGCTCTGATTTGTCAGGAAACTTTGATAAAATATTGATTTTTGGAAAGACAACCCCCTCAACGATTCCGGTCTTACCTAATCCGTAAACCCTCCATAGGTTTTCCCAGTATGGGGAACCTGTTTCCTTCCATTTTAAGAAATACCCTTTTAATGTTGCCGCTGCTTCCGGTGGGCAAAATTCATTGTCCATAAAAGTAACTGTAAATCCCTGGGCTGTGTCTTTAAATGGCAAAACTCGGTCATGGACCCAAAATCTTGCAGTTGGGTTGTAGTCTATAAAAATCCTTTTAGATGTTCTTAATGCGATCCTCTCATAGGTTTCATAGCTTATTGCATTTGCTTCATTAAAAAATGCGTGTGTTCGCTTGGCTCCCAGGGCTTTTATTGGTTTGTCAAGTGCGATAAACTCAATTAAAGACCTATTCTTTAAAATAAAAGGGCCTTCCTTTGCATCCGGATTAGTTAGTAAAATTCTAAAAGCTGGGTTATTGTAAATTAGGTCTTTAAAATCCCTTAGTGCCCCCCGGTCCAAATGGTCATAAGTCATCCCAAAGACTGAAATTATTGATCCGGGTTCGTCTATGGCAATATCTCCCAAGACTTGCTCGATTCCAATAGTCTTTCCAGCTTGACCGCCCCCCTGAACAACAACAACCCTTTTTTGGACTGATTTTATTTTCCAGTAAACAGACGTTTTAAATTCCCAGGGGTCGACTATCCACTTACCGTCTGTCATTCAATCGGATCTAATTTAAGTTCTATTTTACCACCGTCCGGTGTTTTGATCTGGCCTTTTAATGTGGCTTCTTCAAATTCCTTTTCGATTGTTACCTTGTTATTTATTTGCTTGGCGGCATCTAACCCCCTGATTGCTCGAATTTCTGCTAAATACTTTGCATATAAGGCCCTGCGGTCTTTTTTCTCATTGGCATTCATTGGGCGTTCGGTTTGAATGTATTGTCCCCTTGACCATGTCCATTCTACTGTTACCCCTGATTCTATTTCTTGCCTGATCTCATTTAGGTTTTTAATGAGATCATTTACTTGGCCGTCTTTGGTTTCGAGTTCGTGGATAGCCTTTTTGATTTCATAGGTAGTTCTGGCCGCTTCTACTTTTTGTTGCCTTGCTTCATATTTGGCTTTGGCTTCTTTCCAGTATTTTGTAAATGATTGCTTGGTTAAGTCAAAATTAGCCAATATTAGTTTTTGGCAATCGTTGTGTGTTGTGCCCTTTTCTACCTCTTTTAAAATTAATTCAACGGCCTTTATTTTGGAAATATTTGCCATATCCTAAAGTGTTATTTATCAGGCAAATATATGATTTATTTTAATATGATGCAAATTTTGCCTTTTTACCCCTCTCTTAATGGGAATGATATACCAGTTTACACCGGATAATAATCTGGTTACCTCCAAAATGATTCTGTTTGCCAATTCTTAGGAAATCCCATTTCTTTCTCTGAAATCAAATTACATGAGTCCACAACATTCATTAGTTCAACATTAAATTGGTTATTTGGGTTTATTACGTTTAATAAGTATCTTATAATAACAAATACCGCATAGGGTTTGTATGGCAATACACCACTTAAATTTGCTATATTATTTATTACTAATCCTCTTGATTCTAAGAGCTGAACCTGATCATCAATTGATAATGGAGATTTGCAATATTTCATAGACCCTAAAAATAATTGGTTATTGAGTCTATAAAAAGCGAAAACCAGTCCGGGTGCGCTGATCTTAATGGGTAGCGTGACTGGTTTTATTAATGTAAAGGTATTATAAAAGTACAATATATAAACTAACCCTATTATGTTAATTTATATATTATTATTAATATATATATATCTTAAATAAGTTTAAAGATAAGATAAGGTGGTTTAGTGGATTATTATTTATTTTTTTGCGGCGGCGGTGTTTTCAAAAGAGCT